>Ga0366788_1002_pt1 | contig 64810 bp, 56 predicted proteins | sample TotcelN113001M11_FD_207041 | JGI IMG/M metagenome (GOLD analysis project Ga0366788, IMG submission 207041) | Enriched cells from coal bed in the Powder River Basin, Montana, United States - Total cells N11 rep2 HSBNCT.N11.300.1.M11 ...
CAGCGCAAATCCGAACGTCACCTTGTGAAATACAAAATCCTGCCAATTCATTTTTATTGGCGCTTTGTAGCCAGGTTTACGGTTTTCTTGGATATCGAGAGCAGATGAAGCTGATGAGTGCACAGTGGAATATATGGATGTCGTACTCATATTTTATTGTTCTTAATGAATGTTGCGGACTGCTCCACGAAACGGAAAAGTCCGCAACATTACGCTATTGCTATTTATGACGGGATTACCAGACAGCTTTGCCGGAACTGTCTTTAACTTGCGCTTTCCATGCTTGATGAACCTGTTTTGTGACAGCATCGGGCATCGGTACATAGTCGAGCGCGGCCGCCATTGGGCCGCCGTTCTTGTACGCCCAATCGAAGAATTTCAGCACTTCCCTGCCCTTGGCGGCATCGGCCTGCACCGTGTGCATCAGGATGAACGAGGCGCCGGTAATAGGCCAGCTTGCCTTGCCGGGCTGGTTGGTCAGCACTACACCAAAGCCGTGCGTTTTTGCCCATTGCGCGTTTGCGGCGGCCGCCTTGAAGCTGGCGTCCGACGGTTGCACGAACCGGCCATCCCTGTTCTGCAACTGGGCGTAGGCTATCTTATTCCTCTTGGCATAGGCATCCTCGACATAACCGATCGAGCCGGCAATCCGCTGAACATTGGCGGCGACCCCTTCATTACCCTTGCCGCCTACGCCGGCAGGCCATTTCACGGCCGTGCCAGCGCCCACTTTCGACTTGAATTCCGGACTGGTCTTGGACAGGTAATCGGTCCACAGGAAAGAAGTGCCCGAGCCGTCTGCGCGGTGAACGACCGTAATGTCGCTTGCCGGCAGTTTCATGCCGGGGTTGAGTTTCGCAATTTCAGGGGCATTCCATTTGGTGGTCTTGCCAAGGTAGATATCTGCCAGTACCGGGCCGGTCAGTTTCAGCTGGCCGGGCTTGATGCCTTCCAGATTCACGACCGGCACCACGCCGCCCATGATGACCGGGAACTGCATCAATCCGCTGGCCTTCAGGTCCTCTTCGCTCAGCGGCATGTCGGAAGCACCGAAATCGACCGTTTTTGCCTTGATCTGCTTGATTCCGCCGCCGGAACCTATCGATTGGTAATTTATTACGTTACCGGTCTCCTTCTTGTATGCTTCAGCCCACTTGGAATAAGCCGGATAAGGAAAAGTAGCACCAGCGCCCGTTATGGAAGCAGCAGTTGCACTCGCCAATGTCAGGGTTGACGCAGCTAGTACGACGAACTGCTTTAACAGCCTTGTTTTCATTTATGTCTCCTTCGTTGTTTTCCAAAATGGAACTGAACTTGCAATAGGACAATGTAGCCATTCTATAAAGTGAGTATGACAAGAACATGACACGCATAAAAAATGCGAGCGAGAGCACTCAACGTTATTTATTTCGCTTTTTAGGCACCGACAAGCTTCTTAAAGGTCGCCAGGACGGCATCCCCCTTGAAAGGTTTAACGATCCAACCCTTTATGCCTGCTGCCTTACCGCGCTCTTTCATGATCGGCGAGTTCTCAGTTGTCAGCATGATGATATTCACAGCACTATTGTTTAGCTCGGTTCGGACTTTTTCGGCCATCGTCAAGCCGTCCATGTTCGGCATGTTTACGTCGCAAACGATAAGCTTGATGCGGCTGTCACCCTTGAGTTTCACCAACCCGTCGCGCCCATCCACGGCCAAAGCCACGTCCAGCCCATTTTTTTTCAGAAAATCGCCCACTTCGTTGCGGACGGTGCTGGAGTCGTCAACCACCAGAATTTGTGCCAAGATAACCTCTCGATAAAATTAAAATTTCCAATTCGCCGGATGCGATCGGCACTTCGACGGGAGACTGATTTTTTAAAATCATTTTTTGATGGATTAATCATTCATTTAAGTTTCTTCAATCCGAATAGTTCATTCAAAAAAGTTCCAGTTCTCCAGTGTTGGTTTCCTCTTCATTTTTATCCAGTATGAAATGCAAATCCGCAAAATCATTTATACATAAGCTGACGTGAAACGAAGCACCATTGATATCGTTGACGTTAACCTTGAAATGCTGGATATGGCCGCAACCCAGCACATTCAGGTAGGAAGAGCAGTTTTTGTCAATAATGTTCGGCGTCGACATGCCAATGTGCGGAAAGAACTGGCTTAAATCACGATTCAATATTCCACAGCAAATATTTCCGCATTCGGCGATAGCGTCATAAAAAGATTGCTCGCTCATATCTAAGGCCTGAGTCTTGTTGATTCGAGCGAAGTATTCTTTCGTGCTGTCGTCCGGGGTGAAATAGATAAAAACCATCAATCGGAATAAATACGACGAGACGGTTAAAATCACCATCTTGGTTTCTTCAATCTCAGTTAAATCGGTTAGGACGTTAACCTCGCAAGCGTCCGCCGTCGGCATAACCAGGCTGGATTTGATGGCCTTTATGAGCAAATGGTTGAATCCGTCTTGAGCTTGCTTGCTGATCATGACCGTCGTCGTTTAAGCGTTGAGTGTTTCTTTGGTTTTCTTATTGATCAGATCCAGGCCAATAACGGCTCCGACGATCATCTTGCCGCCTGCCTGCAGATCCTGAAATGTAGTCGTCGTGATAAGGTCGTTCTCATAGAGATTACTGCGATATTCCCTCGACAAGTTTTCAGCACGGTTAGCCAAAGATCTGACTTCGTTGGCGACCACTGCAAACCCGCGACCATGCTGCCCTGCCCTGGCTGCCTCGATAGAGGCGTTAAGTGCAACAATGACCACTTGTTTCACAATCAGGGCGAATTCATCGTTCTTGTTGTGCATTTCCCTGTTGTGTGTTATCAGGAAATTCATGTCGGCATGCCAGCGTTCAAAAGTTTTAACCAGTCCAAGCAACTCAGTAATCGTGTTCGCCAGAAAATCACAATTCTCGATAGCCTTGGTTTTAATTTCCGCATTCTGATCGACGAGTTGCTTGATCTGACGTTCGTGATCTGCTTGTAGAAGGCAGATATGAGCCAGGTTCGCGTTCTTTTCCTGTTCAAGCAATTGTTGGTGTTGTTCGATTTCTTCCTGCATTTTTTGAATTACATGTCGCAGATCCTGTTCGACGGCCTCGGCCTTATCGATACTGCTCATTCTGGACATGGACTTCCTGAGGTGATTGGCTCGCCACCACATACCGGCGAGGCAGAGAATTACCAGCAATAAATAAATGATTGAATTAGCCATGTATACGCGGATTATTTGTTATTTCTTACGAATCGAGCGACGCTGCGCAATCATTACCCGGAGGACAGGTCGTTGAGCGGTTCGTTAGCTTCTGAATTCTTCAGGCCGCCAGAAAACCCGAATTTCTGGAATCAGAATCGGCGTTTTCTTTTTCCTGCTCTTGCTCGGCAATTGGGGCTGGCAATTGTTTGTTGGGGCTATCGGTAAAATGCTGGTCGCCGACGCCGAGTTCAGCTGCAAAGCTGTCTGGAAGAAATACGATCGTCTTGAACTGTCGGAAATCCGCGCCCACATCATTATCGGTAAAATGAATTTCAATCCTACCGTTCTCGCGCTTGACGAAGTTCTGCACTGCATCCATGCCAACCCCCCGCCCTGAAATTTCAGTAACCTTTTCGGCGGTCGAGAAGCCGGGAAGGAACACAAAGCGTGCAATATCTTCATCGCTCCTTGTCTCTTCAGCGTCCGCGAGTCCTTTTTCGACGGCGATTTTGCGGATGCGGCCCAGAGCCATGCCGCGGCCATCGTCGCTGAGCGCAATCCGGAGCATACCCTCCTCGACCTCCATGCGAATCAGGAGCTTGCCGGCGGGTATCTTACCCTTGGCTCTACGTTCCTCAGGATTTTCGAGACCGTGGTCCATGGAGTTGCGGATCAGGTGCATGAACACATTTTTTAGCATGTCGCCGACCTGGCTGTGCACAACGTAGCCGTTCTCTTCGATTTTGACGAGCGGGGCCTTCTTGCCGAGTTCATTTGCCAGTGAAGGCAGGGAATCGAGCACGCTCGACAGCATTTCACCGAGCCGTTCAGTTCCAAGCAGGCGCAGAGTCTTGCGCACGGCGTCACGCGCAGATACCAGTTCACGAAGATTGGCTGTGTTCACTGTTTCCAGACGATGCAGGCTTTCCTGGATATGTTTCTTGTCAACCATCAGGAAGCGCTTTGCGCCACCATTGCGACCCGATCCTTTGCGACCCAGGCTAAATTCGTTGATTTTGGCGTAACGCTCGACTTCCGCTTTGACTCCAGCCAGCTCTTTCAGCAGCAGATCCTGATCCCAGGCAAGATTTGTAAGAGGTTTGCGCATCTTGCAGTAACTCTGTTCGGCCTCATGCACGATATTGGTCAGGTGCCGCAGACCATAGGTACGTCCATTTCCCTTGACGGTATGTATATTGCGGAATAGCTTCTCGATGGCGAGATCATTTCCTGGATGTTCGCGAATGATCCGTTCGTTTTCGTCGATGAATCTGACCGACTCGACGATGAAATCGTGAAATTTCTCATGGTTGACTGCAAGAATCTCACCGATGATTTCCAACTCGCGCTTCTGATTATTGGCCTCGGCAGCAAGCTTGCGAAGTTCAGTGACGTCACGCACGCACAGCATGATACGTATAGTCGTACCAATTTCATCTGTTATAGGCGACCAGCTCAGATCGAGAATCTTCACTCGGCCATCGGGCATTTCCTTTGAAACTTCACCAACCATGAGATGCTCATTGAACTCGAAGTTCATGACGTCTTCACCGATACAAGCCGCGCAGACGGCCCCTACCTGGGACAAAATGTCCGCCCCAAGGCTAGTGCGAGAGAACACGAGATCCATCAAGTCACGCCCAACAATGTCTTTTGTCTCGAAAACCGTTTCAAGATAGGCAGAGTATTCCGGGTGGATTATGTTGCCTTGCACTATCGTTAAGATACCTTGTGGAATATTTTGCAGCATGGTCTGGATGTCGGCGGTCTTCTGCTTGAGCTGAACCGAACTCTCCTGAATTTTCTCGATCATGCCGTTGAAAGCCAAAATGGAATGACCAATTTCATCCATCCGGTCAATCGGCACCCTGCGGGTGAAGTCCTGGCTGGAAGCGATCTCGCTCATCATGGTTTGCATGCGCCTGATTGGGCCAGCAATTTGACGGTAAAGAAGAGCACCAGCCGCAACCAGGAAAAGGACAGCGAAGATCGTCACGACAGAGATAGTGATCGTGGTTGTCGACAGATTTTCATTCAAGCTCGCAATTGCGCTGTCCTTGCTTCGATTTTTTTCAACTCGAAGCGTCTCGACAATCTGCTCCAGTTCGACCTGGTACTGAACGACGTTACCAAAAAATGACGCCTGTGCAATATTTCCCCGACCAGCCAGCTTATTGTTTACCGTCTCATTGATCGCATTAAAGTAGTTATCCAGGTTCTCCTTGGCCTGTTCTACCAGGCCTCGTTGCGCAGCGCTGTCTGCGTGCTTGAATTGCAACTCGATGGCTTCCTGTAGCAGAGTCTTCTTCGCCATCAACTTATCGTTGGCTTGTGCCGCGATGTTGTTGTCCGGCGCGGACACGATGGTCATCGTAGCCAACTGCACCTCCTTAAGCTGCGATACCAAGTCAGCGGAAGCGAGCGCGCTTGGAACGACACCTTCTGTTACAGCCTTTACCTCGGAGGCGCTCTTCGATGACTGAACGATGGCATATCCGCCAATCGTCGAGATCGTGAGTAAGGTCAATATTATTAGAAGCGTGATGCGATGGCGTATGCTCATTATGAGGAAGCCTCCATTGTCGAGAATCATTTGTTTAAGTACGGCAATTTTGATGTGTAAATGTGACCTTTTGATGACGTTCGTGCTTGTTGATAAAGGATGCTTTCTCTGCATCGTACAATTGAGTCAAAGGGGGAATACACGTTCATCATGGACACGAGAAAAATGTCCATCAATCGCATGACCTATACGGACGGCATAGGTTCGCTATAAGTTTGCAACACGAGCGGGCAGCTTCCGGGTTATGGTGGAACAAGATTTGCATTGCTGCTTCATGCATATGCTTTGTACGATCCCACTCGAAGAAAAAGGTCTAACTTTTACTTGTTGTTGCCACGCATCTCGTCATCAGGATGTCATAAATCTTTTCTAAGATTCATACAGGAAAAAGATCAGCAGACATAGTCGAAAAGAGAGACTGTCATGACATTACTGGAACCCCCATTCGGACATTCCGAGCACGAATACTTGGCCACGTACTCCTACGCTTCTTCTTGCCTTCCTGATCTGTCCATGATTCAGACTGCGGCAATGCCCACGCCTGCCGCTGATGTCGACAAGCCAGGGTCCGGATCGCCGGATCCAAAGGAAAGGATGGATACCGTGTTGTTTGCACGTTTGCAGGAAATTCTGGAATATCGCGCCTTGAATGCGCTGTTCCAGCCGATCATCAATATGAAGTCGGGAGAAATCATCGGCTACGAGGGGCTGATACGAGGCCCTTCCGACAGTCCTCTGCATTCGCCCTTGAATCTTTTTAAAGTGGCGCGCGAAAACAACATGACGGTGGCAGTTGAATATCTGTGCCGCCAGATTGTCTTGCAACGCTTTGCCGAACTGAAGCTGCCGGGAAAGTTGTTTCTGAATGTCAGTCCCGAATGCCTGCTGCAGCCCGATGTGAGGCATGGCGAAACGCTCGACTATATTCAGGATTTCGGCATCAATCCAAAAAGAGTCATCATCGAATTGACCGAAAGCCAGCCGGCCTACGATTATCATTTGCTGCGAAAGGCAGCAATGCATTACCGCAACATGGGATTCCAGATCGCCATAGACGATCTTGGCGAGGGGTTTTCCAGCCTGCGCCTGTGGTCCGAGCTGAGGCCGGAATACGTAAAGATCGACATGCACTTCATCCAGGGCATCAACAAGGATCCGGTCAAGCTGCAGTTCGTTCAATCGATACAGGAAATTGCCGAAAAGACCGGCACGCTGGTGATCGCGGAGGGCATCGAAACGCAGGCTGAGCTATTGCTGATCCGCGATCTTGGCATTGATTTCGGACAGGGCTACCATATCGCGAGACCGAACGGCAGCCCTGCCAGGATCATTCCTTCCGATGTCGCGAAGGCGTTGGCAAAAAGCAGTATTGCGATTCATCCGCAGGAATGCATTGCTGCTCCAAACGGGCAAACTGCTTTGCGGCTCCTGCAGAGCGTTCCAGACGTCGAGCCTGATACGAGCAACAATGCCGTGTACGAGATTTTCGAACAAGATCCGGATCTGCAAACGGTTGCCGTGGTCAGCACGGGCACGCCAGTCGGCCTGATTACCCGCGCCAGCATGATCGACCGCTTTGCCCGCGTATACCAGCGCGAGTTGTACGGCAAAAAGCCGTGCACTTCCTTTATGGATGCGCATCCGCTGATAACAGACAAGGACACCAGCTTGCAGGAATTGAGCGGGCTTATCGTCAATTCGGATCGCAGGCATCTTTTCAACGGCTTCATCATTACCGACCAAGGCCGCTTTTTAGGCGTCGGCAACAGCCACGATTTGATGCGCGAGATTACGCAGATGCAGCTCGTTGCAGCGCGTTATGCCAATCCGCTGACACTGCTGCCGGGCAACGTGCCGATCAATGAACACATCGACCGGCTGCTCCAGAATCGCGTTCGCTTTTGCGCCTGCTATGCGGATCTCGACCATTTCAAGCCTTTCAACGATATACACGGATATCGAAAAGGGGATGACGCGATCCAGCTGACAGGGCAGTTGCTGATTGAAAACTGCGATCCCGAACTGGATTTCGTCGGGCATATAGGCGGAGACGACTTTATCATCCTGTTTCAGAGTGAAGACTGGGAAGCGCGCTGCCAATCGATCCTTCAGGCTTTCGAGACGGCTATTGCCGGGCATTATCCGGACGACGACCGCGCGCGCGGCGGATACTACGCCGAAGACCGGCAGGGGAACAGGGTGTTTCATCCGCTGGTCAGCTTGTCTCTCGGCGCGGTCAGGGTCGAACCGGAACAGCATAGTTCAAGCCATCAGGTCGCTTCTGCCGCCGCTGAGGCAAAGAAACAAGCCAAGAAAACGTCGGGCAACACCCTCTTCATCGACCGTCGGCAAGCACTCTGCTCGGCGCCACCTGCCCCGAATGAATCCGTGGAACCATCCAATAAACAAGTTGTCGATCCATACGACGAAAAGACCGCAACTTGAACGGAATCGTGGTTATTTCAAAACCTGGATCCTGTCTATCTGGCACAATGTTATTTTCTAACGCTAGGAATTGAGATTGTTTACGCCATCCTTTATCGCTCCTGCTCGCTTCGATGAACCCGCCGCCGCGTTAGAGCAAGTGCGCACCATTTACGAGCACGGAATCAAGCATTTGCGAGAATCGCTGGCGCGCTTTGTCGAGGGGGAAAATTTCCCGGATCGCGTGCGCGCCTGCTATCCCTTTGTGCGGGTGCACACCAATACCGTGACGCGTACCGATTCCCGCCTTTCATATGGTTTTGTGGCCGGTGTCGGCACTTTCGAGACCACTCTCACGCGGCCTGACGTATTCTCGAATTATTACCTGGAGCAGTTTCAACTGCTGCTGAAGAACCACAGCCGGGATCAGAACATGCAACTTGAAGTAGGCACCAGCTCGCAACCGATCCCGGTTCATTTTGCCTTGGGCGGAAAAGGCAACATCGAAGGCAGCATAAGCCCCGATCGGATATTCTCGCTGCGGAACGTGTTCGACGTACCGGATTTATCCGCCATGGACGACAGCATTGCCAACGGCACTCACGAACCGGCGCCCGGGGCGGCTTATCCTTTATCGCTGTTTACCGCGCCCAGGGTTGACTATTCGCTGCATCGGCTTCAACACTACACCGGCACGGCTGCAAGGCACTTTCAGAATTTCGTCCTGTTCACCAATTATCAGTTTTACATCGACGAGTTCGTAAAGCTGGGTCATGAAATCATGAGCCGTACTCCCGACCCTCAAAATCCTCGGGATGACGATGACTATATTGCGTTTGTCGAGCCTGGCAACCTGATCAGGCGGCGCACAGGTCGGGATCCACAGCCGGACGACGAATTGAATACCCCCCCGTCACGGCTGCCCCAGATGCCGGGCTATCATCTGATCCGCGCTGACGGTAATGGCATCACCATGGTCAATATTGGGGTCGGTCCCGCCAATGCCAAAACCATCACCGACCACATAGCCGTGCTGCGCCCCCACGTCTGGCTGATGCTTGGCCACTGCGCCGGGCTGCGCAACACCCAACAACTGGGGGACTACGTACTGGCCCACGCCTACGTCAGGGAAGATCATGTGCTCGATGAAGATATGCCGCTGTGGGTGCCGATTCCGCCGCTGGCCGAGGTGCAGGTTGCCCTCGAAGCGGCCGTGGCTGAAATAACGCAACTGACGGGCTATGAACTCAAGCGGATCATGCGCACCGGCACCGTGGCAAGTACGGACAACCGCAACTGGGAGCTTCTTCCCCATCGCACTCCCGAGCGCCGCTTTAGCCAGAGCAGGGCCATTGCGCTGGACATGGAGAGCGCCACCATTGCCGTGAACGGTTTCCGTTTCCGGGTTCCCTACGGGACATTGCTGTGCGTGAGCGACAAGCCGTTGCAAGGCGAGATCAAGCTCCCGGGAATGGCGGATCAATTCTATCGGGAACGTGTCGAGCAGCATCTGCGCATCGGTATCCGTGCGCTGGAAATGCTGCGACGGCAAGATGCGGACAAGCTGCACAGCCGCAAGTTGCGAAGCTTTGCCGAGGTGGCGTTTCAGTAAGGCGCCGGGATATCGTTCAGTCTCCCCGGATTGCGTGCGATTAACGCGCGTTCAGAAGGGCCTCCAGTTCCTTGGTCTGTACGCGCCACGGCTTTGGCCCGGTGGAAACGCCGACTTCCTGCTTGTCGGATTCCGTTTTCTCTGACTGCATCAGTTTCGATCCCTGCCGGCTTCTTGAAGCGGGAGGACGAAAAATGAAATCGTGGGAAAAAAGATAAGCCAGCGAGCAAACAAGTGCTGCCAGCAATATGGCAGTCTGAGCCGATATCTTCAATTCTGTCGGTAGATTCATGATTTTCCTTCAGTTGGAGCGTGTTCTTTAAACACACCAGGCAATCAGACGTTGGGTAAACGGCCTGACTAGCACGAAGGATATATGAGTGATATTTCAGGAAAATGACATGCTGCGTCTCCGCACCCGGCTCAATAGCGACGTTGCGGTTTGTTGACGTGGTTAATGGATGTTCCCGTGGACAATGCCAACCGCAACCGGACTCGGCATTATGCGGAGCCATTCATTCCGACGCCTTGGCAAGAGTTTTATTTTGTCAAGACCTCATATCCGGAAATGACATCGAATAGCTCTTCATCGATCGAACTTTGGCGCAAACGCTGAAATGCGCCTTTCAGATTGTCCAGCAATTCTTTAATATTCTTTTCCGCGCGCTGCATCGCGGCCAGGCGGCTGGCGTTTTCACTTGCCAAGGATTCAGCGCATGCCCTGAAAAGAGAAACGAAAACATATTCTCTGACCAAGGTCCGCAGCATGAATTCGTCAGGGCCGATAACTTGGGGCAAATTATTGCCGGGCCAACACAAATTGGAAGAGGTTTGCTGCCAAGCCTCTTCCTGCGGCAACAGGTTATGCATGACCGGCTGATACACGGCCCCGGACTTCGGACTGTTGTAGAAAAGAAGGAACCGTGAAAGTTCATCTTCATGGTGCGCTGAGGTGTCTATCAGTATCTGCCCGATAAGAGGCGTTATCGAATTGACGGACAGGGGAACGTTGAACAATCCTTTCGGCTTTAATCCTTCATCCGAAAGACGGGCATGAATGCGCTCGCCAACCGCCCAGATGTTTTTTTCTCCCGGCAGTTTCCCCAGTTCCTTGGCTGCATAGTCAACCAGAATATCGTTGAACTGCCCGACCAATCCTTGGTCCGAGCCGAATACGACGGCATTAATTTTGCCGCCCTGCGCTCTTTCCCCATTCGTGATGATGGGCCTGCCCGCTTGTCGAAAACTTGCCACGAGTCCCAGTTGCACGGTCCGGTAATAGTCGTTCAGGGCGCGCACCGCCGTTTCATATTGGCCGATGCTGGCAGCCGACAATGCTTTCATGGTGCGCGCCACCGAGTTGAGCTCTCCGGCGCTGGCGATCTTGTGGCGCAGGCTTTCGGCGGTATCGCTCATGATTTTTCAGTATGCTGGTTTAAACCGGATGAATCGATAGCATTTCTTGCCACTTGCAATATGGTTTCTCGGTCAGCCTTGTCCAGTTTGTCTTCCGCCATTAATCGCTTAACCAGATCAGGCGGAAATGTTGCCGCTCCCTTGCGCAAAGCAGCCTCGGCGTCGCGTATCCGGTCAACCGGTATGTTGTCGAGGATGCCGTCGTTCAACGCAAGCAGCACGATAATCTGATCGGGGACGGGCACTGGCTGGAACTCCGGTTGCTTAAGGCAAGCGCGCAGAACTTGTCCATGCCTGATGATATTTCGTGTGTTTTCATCCAGCCGCGAACCGAAGCGGGCAAACGTTTCCAGCTCTTCGAATTGCGAATAGGCCAGTTTGAGGTTGCCGGCGACTTCACGGTAGGCAGCCAGTTGCGCTTTTCCGCCGACACGGGAAACGGATTTCCCCACGTCTACAGCAGGCAGTATCCCTAGTTCGAAAAGATTTGGCGCCAGGTAAATTTGCCCGTCCGTTATCGAAATGAGATTGGTCGGGATATAGGCGGAAATATTCTGTGCCTCGGTTTCAACGATGGGCAATGCGGTAAGGGATCCGCCGCCAAGCTCTTCCCTCAGATGCGTGGCGCGCTCCAGCAGCCTCGAGTGTATGTAGAAAATATCTCCGGGATAAGCTTCCCTTCCGGGCGGCCGGCGCAGCAGCAGCGAAAGTTCGCGGTAGGAGCGCGCATGATTGGTCAAGTCGTCGTATACGATCAGCACATCCCGGCCTTGCGCCATGAACTGTTCCGCTATGCTGGTGGCGGCATAAGGTGCGATGTATATCATTCCGGGCGCGTCATTGCCTTCGGTCACGACAACGGTTGTATATGCCATTGCATTTCTCTCGCGCAGCTTGGCAACCACGTTGGCTACCGCAGAACCTCGCTGGCCGATAGCGCAATAGACGCAGAGGACGTTTTTATCGATTTGATTAAGTATGGTGTCGATGGCGATTGTGGTCTTGCCGGTTTGACGGTCTCCCAGAATTAGTTCGCGCTGGCCGCGTCCAATCGGAATCATCGCGTCGATCACCTTGATGCCGGTTTGAAGCGGCTCGGTAACGGGAGCACGGTCCATGATATGAGGAGCATTCCGCTCAATTGGCAGGCGGTGCGAAAAGCTGATGGGATTGCCTCCGTCAAGCGGAGCTCCGAAAGGATTAATGACGCGCCCGATCAATCCGTCTCCTACCGGCACATCGACGACGCGGCCGGTGCGCTCGACCTCATCGCCTGCATGCAAGTGCCAGGAATCTCCCAGCAGAACGACGCCAATTTCTTCCTTGTCCACGTTGAAAGCGATGCCGAACAGATTGCCGGAAAACTTCATCAGTTCCTCGAAACCAACCCCGGGCAAACCTGACACGGTGGCAATGCCGGTGGATACCGTGGTCACTTTTCCGATCTCACGCGGCGCAAGTTGCGGCGCGAATGCTTCGCGAGCTTGGCTTATAAGATCGAGCGTGGCTCCGGCTGCGCTTTGTAGCGTCTCATCTGCCATTTTCCGCTGCCCCTGTTTGTTTTATTTGCGAATTGCTAGTAATTCGCGAGTTCAATTCTTGCGCAGGCTTGGGCTGGGCACTTCCTTCAGGTTGCTTTTTCAGAATTTCATGAACGCTGTTTTCCAATGACGTGAGGTAATCGTTGATGCTCCATGCAATCTTCTTCCCGCTTATCGTGATTTCGACGCCTCCGATCAAATCTGGCAGAGCTTCAAATTGGCACTGTGGCTTGGCGGCCAGCATGTCTTCCAGCGCTTTCTGCATTGCAGCCTGCTGCTCAGGTGAAATGCTAGCCGATGTGCGGATAACAACCGGACTGGGAGCAGACCGGAAATCTGCGACCAGCCGTTCTTTTTCCTGGCTGTTCAACTCGCGCAGCCGCTGGATGGCGAGGTTGACCATGCTCTCTTCGACTTGGGTGCCGGCAAGGTCTGCCAGCGTCTTGCGGGCGATAGCAAATACCTCTTTTCGAGTTCGGGAGGAAAGCGCTTGAATCAACTGTTCTTCTTCGTGCATCAGGCTATTGTTATACTGGCTGCGCTTCTCGTCGTATTCTTTGTGGGCCTCGTCAAGCAGACGCTGGCGTTCAGCGTTCGCATCGTTCTTGGCCTGGTTCAGTGTTTCGGTGCGATGCCTGTCAAGGTCCTCTTTTTTGCGCTGAAACTCTTCACGCTCTTTTTCGGCCTGGTTTTTTTTCGCTTCCGCATCATTCAGACGATCGATTACCTTCTTCTCGCGCTCGTCGATCGTATCGAGAATGGGCTTGTACAGGAATCGCTTCAGCAGCCAAACAAGGATCAGGAAGTTGACCACCTGTGCGGCTACGGTGAACCAATCGATCAACATGTTCTAGCCCCCGCCGGCGTTCGTGGTCACATGGCTCCAGAACGGATTGGCAAAGATAAGTATCATCGACACCACGAAAGTGTAGATTGCGGTGGATTCGATCATCGCCAGACCCACGAACAGTGTTCTCGTGATGGTCGATGCGGCGTCCGGCTGCTGGGCGAGCGAAGTCATGGCTGAAGCGATAGCCCGCCCTTCGCCCAGCGCCGGCCCCATGCATCCGAAACCGGTCGTTATGCCGGCTGTGATGATCGATGCCACTGCAATTAGAGTCACGCTATCCATAACGTCTCCTTGTAATTACCGCATTTAGTGATCTGGCTTCTTGTTCGTTTCCGCCTTGCTTTTATCATTCGAATGCTCACGCGCCTGTATGGCCGCTGCGATATAGACTGCGGCCAGAATGCTGAAGATGTAAGCCTGCACCATACCCACAAGCAGACCGAGCACGGTCATTACAACAGGGAATACAAGCGGAGTGATGGTGAGGAGAATGGCCAGTATCATCGCGCCGCTCATCATGTTGCCGAACAGCCGGACCGCCAATGCCAGCGTGCGCGTAAACTCTTCAATGATGTTGAAGGGCAGCAGGAAAGGCGACGGTTGCAGATAGTGCGCCAGATACGTCTTGACCCCTTCCTCCGCAATGCCAAAAAGCGGCACTGCGACGAATACGCATATCGCCATCGCGGCTGTTGTTGACAACGAACCGGTCGGAGGCTCGTAGTCGGGCAAGACCGACATAAAAGCCGCCATGGCGATAAACAGGAAAAGAGTGCCGATGAATCCGATATATTTCTCGGATTGCTGCAGCCCCACTTCCTTGATTTGCTGGTTGATCCCGGTAACGACGACTTCGAGCATGCTCTGCCAGCGCGATATTTGCAGGTTCGTCACCAGCCTCCGCGTAATGAGCCACGAGCCGACAACCAGGACCAGCATCAACACCCAGGTCATGACTATCGTATTGTTGATCTTGATAAAGCCATGTTGCCAATAGATGAGCTGGTCCGGGCTAAGATGCATTCGCTTCCCCTCTGCCTGTCAATTCGCTATTTATTTTCCTTGAGTGCGTTCCAGATAAAAATCATGCGCATGATGGCAAAACCAAGCACACACATCAGCGCTTTTTTCCAGTTTCCGCCTGCCACAAAGTAAATTCCCCCGACAGTCACTATGACTCGAAACAACAGACTTCCAAAAAACCATAATCCCGGCTTGTTGCTCATCATCCCTTTATGCACGGTCCACCTGAGCCCGCCAAAAAAGAATGTGCCGAGCGCAAGTCCGCCAAGCAACGCGAAAAACAAACTGGCCGTTTCATTCATCGTCAGTGTTCTCCTCGTGCATCTGCCGATCTTCCCGGCTGACCCAGTTCCATGCATTCAGGCAGCCAGCGGCCAATCCAATCACCAGCAGCATCAGCGTCCATGAAAATCGGCTGGGATAATGCTTGTCGACCCACACGCCAAGCAACGTCCCCAGCAAGGTCGGTATTACAATCGACCAGCCGATCAGCCCGAACATGCCAAGTCCTGACCATACACTGCGCATACCTTTCCGCCGCGCCCCAAGCTTGAGCCTCTCTTTCCGATCTATCTGCCGGATCAGCTTGTCCCGCGCCTCCTCATTCCTTTTTTCCCGAGCGTCATTCACGATGAAACTCCGAAAGCTGCCGGATGAATCCACTTTCCATTTTTGCAAGTACGGATTTTGTCCCCATTTCCTGCTCATCGAACCGAAGAAATTCATCTCGAATAACTTGCTGCAACTTGCCCAAGTCGGCACCGCTGACTGCGTTTCGCACCGAAATCATCACTTCGCCTGCCGCCTTGACAATTAAGCCTTCATCGACCGCCACCAGAACCTCGCTATCGGCATCTGTCGTAAATGACAGAATCCCAGGCACCAATGCCGCAACGCAATCAAGCCGATTGGGCCAAATTCCCAAGGATCCGTGAGCAGTCTCGACGACGAGCCGCGTCACATCCTCTTCTTCAAGGAAAACGCGAAACGGGAGCAGGATCTTAAGTTTCATGGGTTTCCCTGTTCTGCTCTTGCGAAGGGGCGGCGCCCGGCTGCTTCTTGACTTCGCTGATCGGGCCTATCATGTACAGCGCGCTTTCTGGCACATCCTTGAATTCATCGTTCAAAATGCGTTCGCAACCGTCCAGCGTATCTTCAAGACTGACTGTCTTGCCAGGCAACCCGCTGAACTGTTCAGTCGTAAAGAACGGTTGCGTTAGAAAACGTTCGAGGCGACGCGCGCGTCCCACTACGTTGCGGTCTTCAGTCGACAATTGTTCCAAGCCAAGCATGGCGATAATATCCTTGAGATCTTCATATTGGGCGAGAGTTCGCCTGATCTCCTGAGCCAATGTGTAATGCCGCTCTCCGACAATCCCCGGGGTCGCTATTTTCGAACCGGACTGAAGCGGATCGACTGCCGGAAACAATCCTTCGCTGGCGCGCCTGCGGGAAAGCACGATTGACGCGGAAAGGTGTGCAAAGGTATGCACTGCGGCCGGGTCGGTCAGATCGTCCGCCGGTACATACACAGCTTGAATGGAAGTGATGGCTCCGCTTTCCGTATTCGCTATGCGCTCCTCCAATTGCGACAGCTCGGTACCCATGGTCGGCTGATATCCCAGACGCGACGGCATCTGGCCCATCAGGCCGGACACCTCCATTCCAGCCTGAATGAAGCGGAACACGTTGTCGATCAGCAGCAGGACATCCCGGTGTTCGTCATCCCTGAAATACTCGGCCATAGTAAGCGCTGCGTGGCCTACCCGAAAGCGTGCGCCCGGCGGTTCGTTCATCTGGCCGAATACCATCACCATGTTCTGCAGTACGTTCGCTTCCTTCATTTCCCGGTAAAGCTCCTCGCCCTCGCGGGAACGCTCGCCGATACCGCAAAATATGCTTACGCCCTTGTGCTGGCCCACCATGTTGTGGATCATCTCGGTCAGCAATACCGTCTTTCCTACTCCTGCTCCGCCAAATAGCCCAGCTTTCCCGCCGCGCTCAAGCGGAACCAGCATATCGATGACTTTTATCCCGGTTTCAAATATCTCGGTATTGGTGGAACGCTGCGCCAAAGTGGGAGGCGACTGATGGACGCTGCGCCACTGAATATCAGTCGGTTCGGGCAAGCGGTCGATGGTATTTCCGAAAACATCGAACATGCGCGAAAGGATTGTTTTTCCGGTTGGCGCCAGCAATGTCATCCTGGTATTTTCGACCGGCATGCCACGCGCCAGTCCTTGGGTTGGCGTCAGCGCAATTCCTCGTACGGTAAATGAATCGAGTTGTGTCAGAACCTCGATTGCAATTTCCCCTTCCTTTCCTGCGCGCAGCAGTGACCGTATGGTAGGCAATTCCTGATCAAACCGAACATCCACGACGCTGCCGCGGACAGAGGCAATCTTGCCGAAACTGGATGGATTGGAATCTGGCTGCATGACTTGGCTGAATGAGAAGAGAGTCTTGGAGACTATGCCTCTTACAAATTCGCCCTGCTTGACAGTGGTCAAATTCATACAGGAGATTTATCTTGGTAGAGCCTGACAAACGCTGTTGATAGGCGTCGCAGGAGACACCAGTCACAAATTGACACTCCGATCTACGTTAAGGCAGCCGGATTAACAGCGTAGGTAAATAAGCGGGCGGGAAGCAGGCAGGAAACAAAAGGCGGCATGTCTACAAAAGCAGTGTCCTGTGACCGTGGTGAAATACGATTGCATGCAGCGATAAAAATGGCTAAATCTACTTCAGGACAGCTCCATCGCCATCCTGAACAGTTACCTTTACCGGCACGCACTGCCGTATGCTTTCGGTCACTGTGCAAAAATTCTCGAATTGGGCCAGCGCCTTATCCAAATGGATGAAATTGGAGGCAGGCTCGCTCAGTTTTATGAAGACGTTGATCTGCACGATGCGCAACCGTCCCTCCTGGTTGCGCCCTTGTATCACTTCAGCATGCGTTCTGAAGTCGAAAGGCTCGTGCTTGAATTTGCGCAGTGCGAATATCAATGACGCCGAAAGGCAATTTGCCACTGCGGCGCCCAACAATTGATCGGGACTTGGTCCTTTCCCCTGCCCCATCGGCTCGGGTTCATCCATCAGCAGGTCAGGAACTGTTCCTCCAAACCGCGCAGTAAACTGATAACCCGCCTCATGATTCAAATCCATTGCCAAAATATTGCCCATGGCCACCTCTTCGCGTAAGAATTTTTTGGTGCATGCACTGAGAGCTTGAGCCTACTTCCTAAATTCTGGGTTTTATTTGGACCGACAGGTTGCTAAAAAATAATAACCAGGAAGAAAAGAGTGATACTGAGGCGAGGCGTCATGGATTTACCATAAAAAAAACCCCCCAGGGGATAATCTGGGGGGTTTTCGGATAAGAGCCTGACGATAACCTACTTTCACACTGGTTACAGCACTATCATCGGCGCAAAGTCGTTTCACGGTCCTGTTCGGGATGGGAAGGGGTGGTACCAACTTGCTATGGTCATCAGGCATAACTTGTACAGTCATTTGCTCCATACGGCAGCAAACAACCCAATTTGGAAAGAAGTAAAGATCAATTTTTTTATGGGCGTGATGCACAAACCGGCATACGCTTCATTACTCGTCATTATAACCGTCAAGGTTATAGGGACAAGCCACACGGGCAATTAGTACTGGTTAGCTTAACGCATTACTGCGCTTCCACACCCAGCCTATCAACGTCCTGGTCTCGAACGACCCTTCAGGGAGATCTAGTCTCCGGGAAGTCTCATCTTGAGGCAAGTTTCCCGCTTAGATGCTTTCAGCGGTTATCTCTTCCGAACTTAGCTACCCGGCAATGCCACTGGCGTGACAACCGGTACACCAGAGGTTCGTCCACTCCGGTCCTCTCGTACTAGGAGCAGCCCCTCTCAAACTTCCAACGCCCACGGCAGATAGGGACCAAACTGTCTCACGACGTTTTAAACCCAGCTCACGTACCACTTTAAATGGCGAACAGCCATACCCTTGGGACCGGCTACAGCCCCAGGATGTGATGAGCCGACATCGAGGTGCCAAACTCCCCCGTCGATATGAACTCTTGGGAGGAATCAGCCTGTTATCCCCAGAGTACCTTTTATCCGTTGAGCGATGGCCCTTCCATACAGAACCACCGGATCACTATGTCCTACTTTCGTACCTGCTCGACTTGTCAGTCTCGCAGTTAAGCACGCTTATGCCATTGCACTATTAGCACGATGTCCGACCGTACCTAGCGTACCTTCGAACTCCTCCGTTACACTTTAGGAGGAGACCGCCCCAGTCAAACTGCCTACCATGCACTGTCCCCAACCCGGATAACGGGCCAAGGTTAGAACCTCAAACAAACCAGGGTGGTATTTCAAGGTTGGCTCCACGAGAACTAGCGTCCCCGCTTCAAAGCCTCCCACCTATCCTACACAGATCGGTTCAAAGTCCAATGCAAAGCTACAGTAAAGGTTCATGGGGTCTTTCCGTCTAGCCGCGGGTAGATTGCATCATCACAACCATTTCAACTTCGCTGAGTCTCGGGAGGAGACAGTGTGGCCATCGTTACGCCATTCGTGCAGGTCGGAACTTACCCGACAAGGAATTTCGCTACCTTAGGACCGTTATAGTTACGGCCGCCGTTTACTGGGACTTCAATCAAGAGCTCTCACCCCATCATTTAATCTTCCAGCACCGGGCAGGCGTCACACCCTATACGTCCACTTTCGTGTTTGCAGAGTGCTGTGTTTTTATTAAACAGTCGCAGCCACCATTTTTTTTGCAACCCCTTCACCCTTCTGGCGCAGGCCAGTCAAGCTACAAGGGCGTACCTTATCCCGAAGTTACGGTACAAATTTGCCGAGTTCCTTCTCCCGAGTTCTCTCAAGCGCCTTAGAATACTCATCTCGCCCACCTGTGTCGGTTTGCGGTACGGTCTCGTTAGACTGAAGCTTAGAGGCTTTTCTTGGAACCACTTCCGATTGCTTCGCGGCACAAGGCCACTCGTCTCAACCCCTTGAATTACGCTGCCGGATTTGCCTAGCAGCCTTCTCTGAGTCAAAAACCGGGACATCCAACACCCGGACAACCTTCCGCGATCCGTCCCCCCATCGCATCTAACGACGGTGCAGGAATATTAACCTGCTTCCCATCAGCTACGCATCTCTGCCTCGCCTTAGGGGCCGACTCACCCTGCTCCGATGAACGTTGAACAGGAAACCTTGGGCTTACGGCGTGGAGGCTTTTCACCCCCATTATCGCTACTCATGTCAGCATTCGCACTTCTGATACCTCCAGCATCCTTTACAAGACACCTTCGCAGGCCTACAGAACGCTCTCCTACCATATCCAATTAAGGATATCCGCAGCTTCGGTGACTGGCTTAGCCCCGTTACATCTTCCGCGCAGGACGACTCGATCAGTGAGCTATTACGCTTTCTTTAAAGGATGGCTGCTTCTAAGCCAACCTCCTGACTGTTTTAGCCTTCCCACTTCGTTTTCCACTTAGCCAATCTTGGGGACCTTAGCTGGCGGTCTGGGTTGTTTCCCTCTTGACGCCGGACGTTAGCACCCGACGTCTGTCTCCCAAGCTCGCACTCACCGGTATTCGGAGTTTGCAATGGTTTGGTAAGTCTCGATGACCCCCTAGCCATAACAGTGCTCTACCCCCGGTGGTGATACTTGAGGCGCTACCTAAATAGCTTTCGGAGAGAACCAGCTATTTCCAAGTTTGTTTAGCCTTTCACCCCTACCCACAGCTCATCCCCTAATTTTTCAACATTAGTGGGTTCGGACCTCCAGTGCGTGTTACCGCACCTTCATCCTGGCCATGAGTAGATCACTTGGTTTCGGGTCTACACCCAGCGACTGTCGCCCTATTCGGACTCGATTTCTCTACGGCTCCCCTATTCGGTTAACCTCGCCACTGAATGTAAGTCGCTGACCCATTATACAAAAGGTACGCAGTCACTCCTTTCAGAGCTCCTACTGTTTGTATGCACACGGTTTCAGGATCTATTTCACTCCCCTTCCGGGGTTCTTTTCGCCTTTCCCTCACGGTACTGGTTCACTATCGGTCGATTACGAGTATTTAGCCTTGGAGGATGGTCCCCCCATGTTCAGACAGGATTTCACGTGTCCCGCCCTACTTGTCGCAAACTTAGTTCCACACTACTGGTTTCGTGTAAGGGGCTATCACCCTCTATGGCTGTCCTTTCCAGAACATTCCACTACCAATAATGCTAAATCTTGCAGGCTGTTCCCATTTCGCTCGCCACTACTCTGGGAATCTCGGTTGATTTCTTTTCCTGTAGCTACTTAGATGTTTCAGTTCGCCACGTTCGCTTCAATACCCTATGTATTCAGATATTGATGACCTTTCGGCCGGGTTACCCCATTCGGAAATCTGCGGATCAAAGCTCGTTTGCCAGCTCCCCGCAGCTTATCGCAAGCTACTACGTCCTTCATCGCCTGTAATCGCCAAGGCATCCACCATGTGCACTTATTCACTTGTCCCTATAACGTTGACCTCTATCTCTAGAGAACGTCATAAAAACGATGAGTATTTATCGCGTTTGCCGTATCCAAAGTAATCGCTTTTTACTACTTGAGATCACTTTAATACTTTGTTGATTTGATACAATCACACCCACCAAACAACACCCTCGCATTGCTGCTCGGACATCATTTGATAAATCTTTACTTCTTCCAAATTGTTAAAGAACAGATAAATCTATTGGCCTCTAAAAGACCAAACCGAAATCCGCGCAGCACCTTCGTGCAACGCCAAACTTGGGTTTGGTATTTCTTGGTGGAGGTTGACGGGATCGAACCGACGACCCCCTGCTTGCAAAGCAGGTGCTCTCCCAGCTGAGCTAAACCCCCCCTTAATACCAATGGTGGGTCTGGTTGGTCTCGAACCAACGACCCCCGCGTTATCAACACGGTGCTCTAACCAACTGAGCTACAGACCCTTTTCGATCAGCTCTCAGCCGTTAGCGGCGGTGGTCCTGCCGTATACCGACCGACTACTGTTCTCTTTGATTAACAGATGATAAGTGTGAACGCTTGACTTCAGCTGCACTCTAGAAAGGAGGTGATCCAGCCGCACCTTCCGATACGGCTACCTTGTTACGACTTCACCCCAGTCACGAATCCTACCGTGGTAAGCGCCCTCCTTGCGGTTAAGCTACCTACTTCTGGTAAAACCCGCTCCCATGGTGTGACGGGCGGTGTGTACAAGACCCGGGAACGTATTCACCGCGACATGCTGATCCGCGATTACTAGCGATTCCAACTTCATGGAGTCGAGTTGCAGACTCCAATCCGGACTACGATACACTTTCTGGGATTAGCTCCCCCTCGCGGGTTGGCAGCCCTCTGTATGTACCATTGTATGACGTGTGAAGCCCTACCCATAAGGGCCATGAGGACTTGACGTCATCCCCACCTTCCTCCGGTTTGTCACCGGCAGTTTCATTAGAGTGCCCTTTCGTAGCAACTAATGACAAGGGTTGCGCTCGTTGCGGGACTTAACCCAACATCTCACGACACGAGCTGACGACAGCCATGCAGCACCTGTGTTCAGGTTCTCTTTCGAGCACCCCCTAATCTCTTAAGGGTTCCTGACATGTCAAGGGTAGGTAAGGTTTTTCGCGTTGCATCGAATTAATCCACATCATCCACCGCTTGTGCGGGTCCCCGTCAATTCCTTTGAGTTTTAATCTTGCGACCGTACTCCCCAGGCGGTCTACTTCACGCGTTAGCTGCGTTACCAAGGAAATTAATCCCCAACAACTAGTAGACATCGTTTAGGGCGTGGACTACCAGGGTATCTAATCCTGTTTGCTCCCCACGCTTTCGTGCATGAGCGTCAGTGTTATCCCAGGGGGCTGCCTTCGCCATCGGTATTCCTCCACATATCTACGCATTTCACTGCTACACGTGGAATTCTACCCCCCTCTGACACACTCTAGCCATGCAGTCACAAATGCAGTTCCCAGGTTAAGCCCGGGCATTTCACATCTGTCTTACATAACCGCCTGCGCACGCTTTACGCCCAGTAATTCCGATTAACGCTTGCACCCTACGTATTACCGCGGCTGCTGGCACGTAGTTAGCCGGTGCTTATTCTTCAGGTACCGTCATTAGCCCAGGGTATTAGCCCAGACCGTTTCTTCCCTGACAAAAGAGCTTTACAACCCGAAGGCCTTCTTCACTCACGCGGCATTGCTGGATCAGGCTTGCGCCCATTGTCCAAAATTCCCCACTGCTGCCTCCCGTAGGAGTCTGGGCCGTGTCTCAGTCCCAGTGTGGCTGATCGTCCTCTCAGACCAGCTACTGATCGATGCCTTGGTGAGCCTTTACCCCACCAACTAGCTAATCAGATATCGGCCGCTCCAGGAGCGTGAGGCCCGAAGGTCCCCCACTTTCATCCTTAGATCGTATGCGGTATTAGCCAGTCTTTCGACTGGTTGTCCCCCACTCTTGGGCACGTTCCGATATATTACTCACCCGTTCGCCACTCGCCACCAGGGTTGCCCCCGTGCTGCCGTTCGACTTGCATGTGTAAAGCATGCCGCCAGCGTTCAATCTGAGCCAGGATCAAACTCTTCAGTTTAATCTCTGTTTTGTGGCATCTCTGCCTAGCATCTCTGCTATCGCTCACTCAAAATACTGACAAGGTCCACTTCTTTCGAAATGGCCTTACTTTCTCTTGTGCGAACATTTGATATATGTAAAGTTTTTACAATGCAAAAGCATTGCAGCAACCTCCATCAAACGCCCACACTTATCATCTGTTAATTTTTAAAGATCCTGTCCCACCCAACACCACCTTCGTGTCGCCAGACAAATCGTTTTGTTTGTCTTCAGCAGAGAAGCGAGATTATGAACTACTTTTTGCTGCCGGTCAAGATACTTATTACTTAATTTTTCTTGAACCTCAACCGCTTCTTTTATCTCGTTCCCTCTGAGCCGGGAGTCGAATTATAGCAAATAATTCCTAAACCAACCATGCAATATACGGATTTTTTTATTTATTTTGATAAGCGCCAAAAAATCAGGCTTTTCCAGCAATCCGGGAGAATGCGCTGAAGTAGTCCGGAAAGGTTTTGGCTACGCATTTCGGATCATTGATTCTTATCCTGTTGCCCTTCCGTATCGGACCGTCTAGCGATGCGAGGGAAAAGCACATCGCCATCCTATGATCGTCATAGGTATCTATGGCGGCAGCCTGAATTTGTTCCGGCGGCGTAATGCGCAGCCAATCCGGACCTTCTTCCGCCGCCGCGCCCAGCTTGCGCAGTTCTTTGGCCATCGCGGCGATGCGGTCCGTCTCCTTGACGCGCCAGCTGCCAATGTTACGCAGCGTACTGGGGCCATCGGCATGAAGCGCCAATACAGCAAGGGTCATGGCTGCGTCCGGGATATGATTGAAGTCGGCATCGATCGGCTTTATCGCACCGCCTGATATTGCTTCGATCCAGTTATCGCCAAAAGACACCACCGCCCCCATTCGCTGCAGGGCTTCCGCGAAGCGCACATCGCCCTGAATACTGTCCTTGCCGATACCTTCCACGCGAACCGGTCCGCCCGCTATGGCGCCTGCCGCCAGAAAATAGGAGGCGGATGACGCATCTCCCTCGACATGGATTGTTCCGGGACTCTTGTAGTTCTGTCCTGTTCGCAGAGTGAATTCCCGCCAGCCGTTCTGCTCGATTTCCACTCCGAAGCGACGCATCAGGTTCAATGTTATTTCGATGTAGGGCTTGGATATTAGCTCGCCCGTCACTTCAATGGTCACGTCATGCTCGCGCGCCATGAGGGGCGCCGCCATCAGCAACGCGGTCAGGAATTGACTGGAAACATTGCCCCGGACGTTCAAGCGCTGGGCATGCAGGTGACCTCGCCTTATGTGCAGGGGCGGATAGCCGGGCTCGCCTGTATATTCGATTTGTGCGCCAGCAGTATTGAGGGCGTCGACCAGGTCGCCGATAGGACGTTCGTGCATGCGCGATACGCCGCGCAGGGTAAAATCGCCGCCGAGCACCGCCAGCGCGGCGGTAAGGGGACGAATAGCGGTGCCGGCATTGCCCATGAACAACTCGGCATGATGCACGGGCAAGGACCCGCTAGCGCCTTCGACCACGTAATTCTGCGTCTCGCCGACCTGCTTCCACTTGATTCCCAGTACGTGCAGGGCCTGCAGCATAACGAGAGTGTCGTCGGAAGCAAGCAGATCCATGATATTCGTCTGCCCGTCAGCCAGAGCCGCCAGCAGAAGGGTGCGGTTGGAAATGCTTTTGGAGCCCGGAAGCCGGACCACTCCTTCCACATGGTTAACCGGCATCAAATCGAGATAGCGAGGGTAATGTTTCATTAATCACCGCCTTCTTTGTCTTGTTTTTCTGCGGACTCGATAGTGCGAATCCAATTCTGCCGCGCACGCTGTGCATTGGCGTAGACCTCATGGAGGGCCGCTCCGTCGCCGGCGGCCAGCATATCGCGCATCCGGTTCAATTGCATCAGATAGGAGTCCAGCATGCCAAGCAACATGGCCTGGTTCGCTATCGTGATATCGCGCCACATTTCGGGCGATGAACCGGCAATGCGGGTGAAATCGCGAAACCCGCTGGCCGCGTACTGAAACAGCAAGTCCGCTTGAGGCTTTTTAACGATATTGTCCACCAGCGCATATGCCAACAGGTGAGGCAAGTGGCTGACTGCGGCGAATACGCAGTCATGGTCTTGCGGCGTCAGGTGGTGAATGATGGCGCCGCATTGTCTCCATGCTTGGGCGACCCGCTCCACATCCTGCTGCGAATTTTCGGGCAACGGCGTGAGAACGGCTTTCTTGCCGACGAACAAATCGTCGATGGCGGCATCCGGACCGTTCTTTTCCCTGCCTGCAATCGGATGCCCAGGCACGAACTGCGCTATTTTCCTTCCCAGCGCCTCGCGTGCTGATGCCACCACATCTGATTTTGTACTGCCGGCATCGGTCACTATCGTTCCCGGCTGCAGGTATGGCTCGATCGATGCCAAGATCGTGCCGGTCTGGGCGACCGGCGCCGCTACCAGGACCAGATCGGCTTCCAGAATGGCATCGGAAAGCGATGTCCCGATACGATCGATAATGCCGAGCTGCAAAGAGCGCTCCAGGGCGGCGGTCGAACGATCCATTCCGATCACGGATCCGGCCACTCCCGCCTTCTTGAGAGACATGGAAAAAGAGCCGCCTATCAGGCCGACACCGAACAGAGCTATTTTCTTGAACACGGAATGATTATTGGATATTTAATTACTGCTCAGGCCATCGATTGACCGGTAGTGGCCGCAAGCATGAGAAAGGTTTATTGCAAGGTGGAGCATTTATCGCTTCCGATGCAATAACCAATATCTCCTGCTATGCACTACCTCTACCGACCCCGCTTATTGTTTCTTGATAAGTTCAGCAATCGCCACTGCTTTGCTGCGCAATTACGCCAGCACCGACTTCAGCGCATTGATAAAGCCGGCGTTTTCCTCGGGCAAACCGATCGAAACGCGCAGCCATTGCGGTAAGCCATAACCGCCGACCGGACGCACGATGATGCCTTTTTTCAGGAGTGCCAGGTTTATGCGCGCTCCTGCAGATTCGTCGTTACCCACCTTTACCAGTACGAAGTTGCCGAAGGATGGCACGTATTCCAGCCCCATCTCGTCAAATGTGTGCGTCAGTTGCCGGTAACCTTCTGCATTCAATTGCGCGCTTCGATGCAGGAAATCTTTATCGTTCAGAGCCGCGATGGCAGCGGCCTGCGCCAGCGAATTGACATTGAATGGCTGACGGATGCGGTTCAGCATGTCGGTAAGAGCCGATTGTGCGATGCCAAAGCCGACACGCAAGCCGGCCAGGCCGTAAGCCTTCGAGAAGGTGCGCGATATGAGCAGGTTCGGGTATTGCCTGACCCAGCCGGTCGATTCGTACTGCAGGCCGGGATCGAGATACTCGTTATAGGCCTCGTCGATCACGACCACTACATCTTTGGGAACCGCTTTCAGGAATGCGTCGATTGCAGCGGGCGGAATGAAGGTGCCGGTCGGATTATTCGGATTGGCGATGAACACCAGCCGTGTATCAGACGTGATTGCCTGTCGCATTGCATCCAGGTCATGGCCGAACTTCTGGGCGGGAACAGGGATGCCGCGACCGCCGACCGCCTGTGTCGCCAGCGCATAAACGATGAACGAGTACTGCGAGAAAACGACCGCCTGTCCCGGCTGCACGAATGCATGGGCTGCCAGCTCGAGAATATCGTTGCTGCCATTGCCAAGAGTAATCCACTCCTGCGGAACGCTGTAGCGCGCCGATATCGCGGCCTTCAGCTCGAAGCCGTTAGCATCGGGATAGCGTCCGATACCTGACATGGCCTCCAGAATGGCCTGTCTGGCCGAGTCCGGCATGCCAAGCGGATTTTCGTTCGATGCCAGCTTTATGATCTCTGCTTCATCAAGGTCGAATTCGCGTGCGACTTCGGAAATAGGCTTGCCGGCCTGGTAAGGAGCGATGGCGCGGACGTATTCCGGCCCGAATAAGTTCGACATGATGCACTAGACCTTTTATAAACTGAAGGGATAGGATCCCAGCAACTTGAAGAACGCCGCATGCTCTTTCAATTCCGCCAGCGCCTTCCCCACTTTTTCATCCTTCTCATGTCCTTCGATATCGACAAAGAAGTTGTATTCCCAGTTTCCGGTTCGGGCCGGACGCGATTCGAAGCGAGTCATTGACACGTCATGCCTTGCCAACGGCTCAAGCATGCGGAATACCGCGCCTGCCTTGTTTTGCACGGACAGCACCAGCGAGGTTTGGTCCTTGCCGCTAGGCTCGGTCTTCAAGCGGCCAACTGCCGCAAAACGGGTGCGGTTGTTCGGGTTGTCCTGGATGTGGGCCTTCACGACATGCAGATTGAATTTTTGCCCAGCGATCTCGCCTGCAATGGCGGCGACTGTCGGATCCTCGCTGGCAAGCCGGGCCGCTTCCCCGTTGGAAGCCACCGCCTGGCGTTCGATATTAGGGTAATTCTGGTTCAGCCAGACTTGGCACTGCGCAAGCGCCTGCAAATGCGCGCAGATGCTTTTGACGCCATCCATCGAGCCGCTTTTCGTCATCAGGTTATGATGAACCGGTATCGACACTTCGCTGCTGATGCTCAAAGAAGTCTGCAGTAATAAATCGAGTGTTCGATTGATTGTGCCCTCGGTCGAGTTTTCAATCGGCACTACGCCAAAATCCGCGCTTCCCGCTTCGGTGGAGCGAAACACTTCGTCAATCGACGCGCAACACAGCCCTTCGATCGCGCTGCCGAATTGCTGATAGGCCGCCTGCTCCGAATAAGTACCGGATGGTCCCAGATAGGCGACGGTTACGCGCCGTTCCAGTGCTCGGCATCCCGACATGATCTCGCGGAAAATGGTTTGCACGTCGACATTCGCCAGCGGACCCGGATTGCGCTCGGCCACCCGGCGCATGACCTGGGCTTCCCGCTCCGGACGAAATACCGGAGCATCTGTTTCCGCCTTCACGTGCCCGACTTGTTGCGCCACGCGGGCGCGGCGGTTCAGCAGATCGAGAATCTGCAAATCAATCGCGTCGATCTGCTCGCGTAATGGTTTAAGGTATTTATCCATGAATAAGCCAATAAAAACAAACGGCCCAATTGTATTTCATATTCATTGCCTAGCGGCATGCAATCAGTGCAATCGCTCGAATTCGCGCATATACGCCACCAGTGCCTGCACCCCTTCAACAGGCATGGCGTTATATAGCGATGCCCGCATGCCGCCAACGGCCCGATGTCCACGGATGTACGTCAGCCCTTCGCGCGCCGCGCCGTCAATGAAGGCATTTTCCAGCTCCCGGTCGTGCAAAAAGAAAGGCACGTTCATGCGCGAACGGCAGTGTTTCGCGACCAGATTACTGTAAAACCCGGTCGAGTCCAGATAATCGTATAGCAAGGATGACTTGGCTATATTGCGCTGTTCAATGGCCGCAACTCCACCCTGTCGCTTGAGCCACTGGAACACGAGCCCGGCAATATAGATAGCATAAGTAGGCGGCGTATTGAACATCGAATCGTTCCCGGCTACGTTGCTCCAGTCGAACATTGATGGGCATATAGGCAATGCGTGGCCGAGCAAGTCTTCCCGCACGATCACGACCGTCAGTCCGGCCGGCCCCATGTTCTTTTGCGCACTGGCGAAAATTACGCCGTACTTCGACACATCGGCTACGCGGGACAGGATGTGCGAAGACGCATCGGCAACCAGCGGCACATCACCCACTTCGGGAACGAAGTGATATTCAACGCCATGAATCGTCTCGTTGCTGCAAATATGAACGTAGGCGGCATTTTCCGACAGCGTCCATGTCTCGCGCTGTGGAACGCTTGTGAAACCGGTACTTTCCGAAGTGGCGGCGACATTGACGCGACAGTATCTTCCGGCCTCTGCGATAGATTTGCCTGACCAGATGCCGGTATGGATAAAATCGGCAATAGCCGGCTGCGATTTGCGCCCGGCCAGATTCATCGGAATGATCGCATTTTGAGCCGTGGCGCCCCCCTGCATGAACAGGATGCGGTAATTGCCGGGCACCGCCATCAATTCGCGCAGGTCGCGCTGTGCCGATTCAAGAATCGACATGAACTCCCGGCTGCGGTGGCTCATCTCCATCACGGACATGCCGGAACCCTGCCAATCCAACATCTCGCCGGCAGCCTGCCGCAACACCTCTTCAGGCAATGTGGCAGGGCCGGCTGAGAAGTTGAAGACGCGCGACATCACTCTTCCGGGGTGTCGTTCTCTTCTTCGATATCGGATTCCAGGATGCGCTGCAGACCGCACAGCTTGGTGCCGTCTTCGACTGCAATCAGGGTCACACCTTGCGTGGCGCGACCCATTTCGCGGATCTCGGAAACGCGCGTGCGTATCAGAACGCCGCCGGTCGTGATCAGCATGATCTCATCCTTTTCCTCTGCCAGAGTGGCGGCAACCACCTTGCCATTGCGCTCGCTGGTCTGAATCGCGATCATTCCCTTGGTGCCGCGTCCGTGACGGGTATATTCGGTGATCGGCGTGCGCTTGCCATAGCCGTTTTCAGTCGCGGTCAGCACAGACTGCTGTTCGTTCTCCGCAACCAGCAAAGCGATTACCTGCTGGTCGTCATCTAGATTCATGCCTCGAACGCCGCGCGCCGTGCGTCCCATCGGACGGACATCGTTCTCGTCGAAGCGAACTGCCTTGCCGGCATCGGAGAACAGCATCACGTCATGCTTGCCATCGGTCAACGCCGCGCCGATCAGGAAATCGCCTTCATCCAGATTGACCGCAATGATGCCGGCCTTGCGCGGATTGCTGAAGTCGCTCAACGGCGTCTTTTTGACCGTACCCAGGCTGGTCGACATGAAAATATAGCGGTCGTCGGGGAAGGTACGGTTTTCGCCTGAAATCGGCAGAATCACGGTAACTTTTTCGCCGTCCTGGAGCGGGAACATGTTGACAATCGGCTTGCCGCGCGAATTGCGCGATCCCTGCGGCACTTCCCATACCTTGAGCCAGTAAAGCCGGCCGCGGTCGGAGAAGCAAAGGATATAGTCATGGGTGTTGGCGATAAAAAGCTGGTCGATCCAGTCGTCTTCCTTGGTCGCCATAGCCTGCTTGCCGCGTCCGCCGCGTTTTTGCGCGCGGTACTCCGATACCGGCTGCGACTTCATGTAGCCTGTATGGGAAAGCGTCACCACCATGTCTTGCGGCGTAATCAAGTCTTCGGTTTCCAGATCGGTTGCGCTGGTTTCGATCTGCGAACGGCGCACGTCCTTGTTGCCCGTGCCGTATTCGGCCACGGCTCCGAGCAATTCGTCGTTGATGATTGTGACCACGCGTTCCGGTTTAGCCAGGATATCAAGCAGATCGGCGATCTGCGTCATTACTTCCTTGTATTCGTTGACGATCCTGTCCTGCTCCAATCCGGTAAGACGCTGCAGTCGCATTTGCAGGATTTCCTGCGCCTGATCTTCCGACAGGCGGTACAGGCCATCCTTTTGAATACCATAATGCTTTGGCAGGCTTTCAGGCCGGAAGGCTTCGATGCCGTCTACATGATCCGCCCCGGTTCGCGACAGCATGTCGCGCACGATGGACGAATCCCACGAACGATTCATCAGCTCCTGCCGTGCAATCGGCGGCGTCGGCGCCGCTTTGATGATCGCTATGAAGTCGTCGATGTTCGCCAGGGCAACCGCCAGACCCTCCAGCAGATGGCCGCGTTCGCGCGCCCTGCGCAGGTCGTACACAGTGCGGCGCGTAACCACTTCGCGGCGGTGCGAAAGGAAGCAATCGAGCATCTGCTTCAGGTTCAGCAATTTCGGCTGGCCGTTTACCAGAGCCACCATGTTCATGCCGAACGTATCCTGCAACTGAGTCTGCTTGTACAGGTTATTCAGTACCACTTCGGGAACTTCATTGCGCTTCAATTCGATCACGACGCGCATTCCCGACTTATCGGACTCGTCGCGGATATCGGATATCCCCTCGAGCTTTTTATCGCGAACGCCTTCGGCAATACGCTCCAGCAGCGACTTCTTGTTGACCTGATAGGGGAGCTCGTCGACGATGATTGCGCTACGCCCTTCCCGGCCCCATTCCTCGAAATGAGTTTTGGCTCGCATCACGATCCGGCCACGCCCGGTGCGATAACCGTCGTGCACGCCGGACACGCCGTAAATGATGCCCGCGGTCGGGAAATCCGGCGCCTGTATCAGTTCGATCAACTCGTCGATGCTGCAATCCGGGTTATGCAGCACGTGCAGTGCGCCATTGATGACCTCGGTAATGTTATGCGGCGGAATATTGGTCGCCATGCCTACGGCGATACCGGAAGAGCCGTTGATCAGCAAGTTCGGAATTCTGGTCGGCAATACGGAAGGTTCTTTTTCCTTGCCGTCGTAGTTAGGCACGAAGTCGACTGTTTCCTTGTCGATATCAGCCAGCATTTCGGCGGCGATGCGATCAAGCCGGCACTCCATATAACGCATGGCCGCGGCATTGTCGCCATCCACCGAGCCGAAATTACCCTGCCCGTCGACCAAGGTGTAGCGCAAGGAGAAGTCTTGAGCCATGCGGACCAGAGTGTCATAAATCGACTGGTCGCCATGGGGATGGAATTTACCCATAACCTCGCCGACGACGCGCGCGCATTTCACGTATGGCCGATTCCATACATTGTTCATCTCGTGCATACCGAACAGCACTCGTCGGTGCACCGGTTTCAATCCATCCCTGACATCCGGCAAGGCACGCCCTACGATCACGCTCATAGCGTAATCGAGGTAACTCTTGCGCATTTCTGTTTCTAGCGAAATCGAGATGGTTTCTTTGGCAAATTGATTCATTGATGGTTGCTGGTTAAGACTGGTGAATGGGGCTTTCAGGAGGCGTCAGACATTGCTTGGTAAGCCATCGCGTATTTTACCATGCGCAACAAATCGGCCGCTTTCTCACCTCTTAATTTCCGAAGTTGACGTTCCTTATGGGAATCAGCAGAATCAAATTCCCCATGAGCGGAGAAACTAGCTTTATTTGCCAATCTTTCAAGAAATTCTTCGGTTGTGAAAAAGCCACATACTATGAAAATAGCTTTTTATTGACCTTTGGGGTTATCAGAGTGCTACCGGTGTGTCAAAATGTAACTAATACATCGTTTGTTAGACAAATGTCTATTTATACGTATGCAAATTGCACTCTACTGTTGTTCTGCTGCTCTTACCAAAAGAATAAGTATTCATTGTTAGATATTTGTCTATACTATTTGTATTAGTTGCATGTTAATGTTGCTTTACTATTGTTACCAACGGAATAAGTTTTGTCTGGATGCGCAGCCTATATCTGCGAATATGTTACTAAGAGGAAAAATATGAATAAACTACTTAAACTTGTGTTCGCTGCCGCCGCAATTATTGCCGTATCCGCCGCGTCAGCCCAACCACTCCCGAATGCAAAAGCACGAGTTCCTTATAGCGCTTACGTGCAGGATGGAAGCGGTTCAGTCACGACCAGTGCTTCCGGCCTTTGCTGGCATACTGGGTATTGGACTCCTGCTGACGCAGTCGCCGGTTGCGACGGCACTATTGCACCAACAGCAACCGCTCCAGCACCAGTCGTAGCCCAAGCGCAACCTGCTGCTGCAACATCCCAAAAAGTAACCTATTCCGCCGACACTTTCTTTGACTTCGACAAGGCTGTCGTGAAACCGGCAGGCAAGAAACAATTGGATGATCTGGCAACCAAGTTCAAGAGCATGAATACGGAAGTCATCATCGCTGTTGGACATACCGATTCCATCGGCTCCGACAAGTACAATCAAAAGCTGTCGGTTCGCCGTGCTGAAGCTGTCAAGGCTTACCTTGTTTCCAAAGGCATCGATTCCAAGCGCATCTACACCGAAGGCAAAGGCGAGAAGCAACCTATCGCCAGCAACAAGACCAAGGAAGGCCGCGCCAAGAACCGTCGCGTAGAGATCGAAGTTGTAGGAACTCCTCCTGCAAAATCCTGATTTCGCTTCTGCTCTCTGAAAACCCCGCTACGGCGGGGTTTTTTCATTGGGGGGGTATAATACGTCCTTGCTCCACGATGGCCGTCTTTTCCTTCCATCCCTCTTTGTATGAACTTCGATACCTCCGAATTGCAAAAATTTGACGATCTTGCCGGCCAATGGTGGGACAAGTCGTCGGAATCGCGACCTTTGCACGAGATCAATCCGCTTCGGCTCGAATGGATCGGCAGATGGGTGCCTTCATTAGAGGGGAAGAAGATCGCGGACATCGGTTGCGGCGGCGGAATCCTGGCGGAGTCCATGGCTATCAGGGGCGCTGACGTCACCGGCATCGATTTGGCTGAACAGGCCCTGAAGGCCGCAGAGCGGCATGCCCTTGAAAAAGGCGTGCCTGTCCGTTATCTGAGCATGGCGGCTGAAAGCCTTTCCGCGCTTGAGCCCGCGCAATACGACGTCGTGACCTGTATGGAAATGCTGGAACACGTGCCGGACCCGTCAGCAATTGTTCAGGCTTGCGCGGATCTTGTGAAACCGGGCGGCCATGTGTTTATTTCCACGCTCAACCGCAACCTGAAATCTTTTTTGTTTGCAATCGTCGGGGCCGAGTATCTGCTGCGCATGCTCCCAAGGGGCACTCACGAGCATTCAAAATTCATCACTCCGGCGGAACTGTCGAATTTTGCCAGGAGCGCCGAATTGTCGGTCGAAAAAATGACAGGGATAAGCTACAACCCGCTTTTTGATCGATTTCGTTTAAGCAAAGATACCAGCGTCAACTACTTAATGACCTGCACCAAGCCCGACTGACCGTTTGCTTTTTATGCAATAAACCCAACACCATGAAAAATATTTCCAGCTTGCCCCGGCCCAAAGCTATCTTGTTTGATCTGGACGGCACTCTTCTCGATACGGCGCCTGATCTTGCCGCAGCCATCAACCTGCTTCGGACCGAGCGCAGCCTGGAACCTGTGCCTTTTGAAACGCTTCGTTGCGTCGCATCGCAAGGTTCCCCCGGCCTGATTCGCGCAGCTTTCGGATTGACTTCGAATGATCCCGGCTACCAAGAACTGGTGAAGGAATTTCTTGCGCGTTACAGGGCCGCGATGACTGTAAAAACCACCCTGTTCAAGGGCATCCCCGAACTGCTGCAAAGTCTGCAGGGACAAGGGATAAAATGGGGCATTGTGACCAACAAAATTGCGCAGCTTACCGACCCGCTCATAGCAAAGATCGGTTTGCATGAGGCAGGCTGCGTTATTTCCGGCGACACCATGCCGCATCCCAAGCCGCATCCGGCGCCGGTGCTGGAGGCAGCACGGCGCCTAGCGCTCGAACCTGTGGAATGCTGGTTTGTCGGAGATGACTTGCGCGACATTCAGGCTGGCCGTGCAGCGGGAACCATCACAATCGCAGCAGGCTGGGGTTACTGCACAGATCCCATATCGTGGGACGCCGACTATCTGGTACAGACGCCGCAGGAAATACTGAAGCTCATCTGATAACAAAAATGTGGCGCAGTCAAAGCCAATCCCTGCTTGAACCGGTGGGAAACTCGTTTTCTTGTTATGTGTCGTGATGGGCCGTTTCCATGTCGAAAGGCAGGCAGTAGTGGGTGCCCCCACACTGCCTCGTATTCGTATCAGCGAGCATCAACTACGCGAAAATTCACTCTCCCCGAGGGGAGAGTGAATCAAGACAATTTACAGACCGGCGTCAGCGCGCAAAATAGCTGCCTTGTCGGTACGTTCCCATGAGAATTCAGGCTCTTCGCGGCCAAAGTGGCCGTATGCAGCCGTTTTTTGGTAGATCGGACGCAGCAAGTCGAGCATTTGCACGATTCCCTTTGGACGAAGATCGAAGTGTTTATTGACCAGTTCGGCGATCCTCTCGTCCGATATCACGCCGGTGCCTTCGGTATGCACGGTAATGTTGATCGGCTTGGCGACCCCGATCGCATAACTTACCTGAATCTGGCATTGCCGCGCCAAACCGGCGGCGACGATATTCTTCGTGACATAACGAGCGGCATAGGCAGCCGAGCGGTCCACCTTGCTCGGATCCTTGCCGGAAAATGCGCCGCCGCCGTGGGGGCATGCGCCGCCGTAGGTATCGACGATGATCTTGCGCCCGGTCAGTCCGCAGTCGCCGTGCGGGCCGCCGATAACGAAGCGCCCGGTCGGATTGACCAGATAGCGCGTATTCTTCAGCCACTCAGCCGGCAGGACGCGCTTGATGATCTCCTCGATCACCGCTTCCTCGATCTGCTTGTGCTCCATTTCCGGCGCATGCTGGGTCGACAGTACCACCGTATCAACGGCGACCGGCCTGCCGTCGACATAGCGTATCGTAACTTGCGATTTGGCATCCGGACGCAACCACGGCAGGCGGCCGTCCTTGCGCAACTGAGACTGGCGCTCGACCAAGCGGTGCGCATAGTAGATTGCGGCAGGCATCAGTTCCGGCGTTTCGTCGCATGCATAGCCGAACATCAATCCCTGGTCGCCGGCACCCTGATCCAGATCCAGCCCTTTGCCTTCATCAACGCCCTGCGCAATATCCGGGGACTGCTTGTCGTAGCCGACCAGCACCGCGCAGCCGCGATGGTCGATGCCGTAGTCGTTATCGTCGTAGCCAATGCGCTTGATCGTGTCGCGTGCTACCTTGATGTAGTCGACGTTGGCGGTTGTGGTGATTTCGCCCGCAAGAACGACGAGGCCGGTGTTGCACAAGGTCTCAGCCGCAACGCGGGCACGCGGATCCTCGGCCAAGATCGCATCCAGGATCGCATCGGAAATCTGGTCGGCTACTTTGTCGGGATGGCCTTCCGAAACCGATTCGGAAGTAAAGAGAAATTCATTTGACATTTATTTCTGACTCCTGTTATTGGTCAACGGGTGTCGCAGCCAATCTCAGAAGTCTGCGACGCTTTAGCGATATTTTTAAACCGCCTCGCAAGTTGTCTATTAACTCGGCGGGTTCTACTTTCATGTTATTTTACGCTTCATATTTTTTTGTGCAACTCACCCTTAACAAGCTAAACTTGCAGTCTTATGCCAGTAAAAATTTTTCGTTTTCTTTCTCTTTTTCCGTTGGCGTTTTTACACGCGCTGGGCGCCGCGCTCGGTTATGCGGTATACCTGTCGTCGCCGACCTACCGTGAACGGTTGCGCGGCAATATAGAAAGCGCCGGCTTTGCAAGCTCATTGCCGGCAGCGATTCGCGCGTCGGGCAAGAGCATTCTCGAACTTGCATTTGTCTGGTGCGCGCCGCCGTCCCGCGTTCTGAACAGCGCCCGCATTGAAAACTGGGAAATCGTGCAGTCGGCTTTGGACGAAAAGCGCGGCGTTATCTTCCTGACGCCTCACCTTGGGTGTTTCGAAATCATTGCGCAGTCAATCGCGGCGCGGACGAAAGTGACTGTCATGTACCGGCCGCCAAGAAAGGAAGCCCTGAAGCCGCTGATCGAAGGTGCGCGCGCGCGCGAAAACCTGCTGCTGGCGCCCGCCAACCTTGCCGGAGTGCGCATCATGGCGCGCGCGCTTAAAAAGGGCGAAGCAATCGGCTTGCTGCCGGACCAGGTGCCAGAACAGGGGGAAGGCATGTGGGCGGATTTTTTCGGCAGGCCAGCCTACACCATGACCTTGCCGGCGAAGCTGCATCTCATGTCCGGTGCTCCTCTCATATTGTCTTATGCTGAACGTCTGCCGCATGGCGCGGGCTTTGCCGTCCGTTTTGTCCGTTTCGAGGAAACGCTGGGCGATACATCGGAACAGCAAGCGCACGCAATCAATAGGGCAATGGAAAAATTGATCTCGCAGTGCCCTTCCCAGTATTTCTGGAGCTACAACCGCTACAAGACGCCATCCGGAGCGCCCGCCATGCCTTTGGAGAAACAAGGGTGAGATTTCTGATTTTCCTCATGTGGCTGCTGCATTGGCTGCCGTTGCCCGTTCTCGGAAGATTAGGGGAAGGTATCGGCTCGCTTCTTTATATCGGCATGAAGGAGCGTCGTCATATTGCATTGACCAACCTGCGCCTGTGCCTGCCGCACCTGCCGGAAGCTGAGCGCAAGCAAATCGCAAGAAAACATTTCCAGGACTACGCGCGCAGTATTCTCGAACGCGGCATCCTGTGGTGGGCTCCGAGAGAAAGAGTGAAAAGCCTGATAGAGATCGAGCCCGACATTCCGTTTGCCGATATTCAGTCCGGCCCCGTCATTTTTCTTTGCCCGCATTTTGTCTGCCTGGAGGTGCCGGCGGTTGCCATCACCATGGAAACGCCCGGCTGTTCAATTTACACCCGCCAGAAAAACCGCGTATTCGACGCTGTCCTTTATCGGGGGCGCATGCGTTTTAACAGCGCGATTCGTCTTCTTTCGCGCCAGCAGGGCATCAAACCGATCATTCGCGCACTACGCGAGGGACTGCCGTTTTTCATGCTTCCCGACATGGATTTCGGTGCGCAGGATGCGGAATTCGTCCCCTTTTTCGGCCAGCCGGTCGCTACATTGACTGCGCCTGCGCGCATAGCGGCAGCGACCGGGGCAAAGGTCATTCCGGTCATCGCGACTTTTCTTCCGGACTATCGCGGCTGGAAAGTGAAGTTTTACCCCTCGTGGGATAATTTTCCAGGCCCGGACATTACCGAAGCCACGCGCCGCATGAACGCTTTCATAGAGGAACGCGTGCTGGAAACTCCTGCTGAATATTTTTGGACGCACAAGCGCTTCAAGACTCGACCTGCCGGCGAACCCGACGTGTATGAACAAAAGAATTGATGGCTATATTTCAGTTACTACTGTTTTTTAACCGATAGCGGCTCTTCCATGAAACTCAAATTCACCAAGATGCATGGCGCAGGCAACGACTTCATCGTTATCGATGCAATCGGCCAGCACGTCGATTTTTCCGCCGACCAATGGCGTTTCCTGGCTGACCGCAGGTTCGGCGTCGGAGCCGACCAGATTCTGGTAGTTGAAAGACCGGGCACGGCAGGAGTGGATTTCCGCTACCGCATATTCAACGCCGATGGCGGCGAAGTCGAACAGTGCGGCAATGGCGCGCGTGCTTTCGTCAAGTTCGTAACCGAGCAGGGATTGACTGGGAAAAGACGCGTCCGGGTGGAAACGATGGCTGGCATCATCGAACTGCAACTGGAAGACGACGGCAATGTCACTGTCAACATGGGGGCGCCGATACTTGTGCCTGCCGCAGTGCCGTTCGAAACCACGGGCCTGCGCGGCAAAACCGAAGGCAACGACACATTGTGGCCGCTCTACCTGGAACCCGAAGGACAGGTCGGCAAGACCGTATTCATTTCTGTGGTGTCGATGGGGAATCCGCATGCAGTGCAGGTCGTTGCCGACGTCGACAGTGCCCCGGTTGCGATGGAAGGTCCGCTGATCGAACTGAACCATCGTTTTCCGAAGCGCGTCAATGCCGGGTTTCTTCAGATTATGGACCGGCATTCCGTCCGTCTGCGCGTATACGAGCGAGGGGCCGGAGAAACGCTCGCATGCGGCACTGGAGCGTGCGCCGCCGTTGTTGCCGGCATTCGTCGCGGCTTGCTCGATTCGCCGGTAAAGGTTGCAACTCGCGGCGGCGAATTGTTGATAGCATGGGCCGGCGAAGGACGGGATGTGATGATGACCGGCCCTGCTGTCAGCGTGTACAGCGGCGAAATAGAAATCTAGAAAGATTCATGGCAGATCCTCATTGCGGCAGCTTTCCTTTGCAACATGAATTTCTGCGCGATTTCCTCTTGAAAAGTTAACAGGCCGCATCTATATGAGGTAAGGCGGAGGCTCATCCGAGTTCCGCCATTGGAACTTTTTTCTCAACATTAATTATTGCGTTCTCGATATCGCTTGTTTTTATAAAGGATATTTATTATGCGTACTTACGACTTTTCCCCTCTATATCGCTCCGCCATCGGTTTCGACCGGCTGGCGCAAATGTTTGACAACGCTCTGCGGGCGGATACGCAGCCGAGCTACCCCCCTTACAATATCGAGCTGGTTTCCGAAAACAATTACCGCATCATCATGGCTGTTGCCGGCTTCGACCGCTCCGAGCTGGAAATCGAAACCGAGCACGACACTCTCAAGATTGTCGGCCGTAAACGCAAGGACGATGCCAAGCGCACCTTCCTGCATCATGGGATTGCCGCGCGCGACTTCGAGCAACGTTTTCAACTCGCCGACCACGTCAAGGTAGTCAGCGCCAGAATCGACAACGGCCTTTTGAACATCGACCTGGTACGTGAAATTCCGGAAGCGATGAAGCCACGCAAGATCGAGATCGGCGGCAATGACAAGGTACAGTTAATCGACGAAAAGGCGGCGTAAGATAGCAATGCTGGCAGGAATACTCTTCCTGCCAGCTGATATTGCTCTCCTTTTCACATCTTTTTGGGATTGCGGGGATTGATGTTCACCCTGGCGCCTCCGGCCAGGCTTTTTACGTCGAAGCCGCTCTGCGCCAGTACCCTTGAGGCGAAATAGCTCGTCTTCCCAAGCGCACAGACTGTCACCACAGGCCTTTCGCGGTCGAGCTTGTCGAGGTTATCGCGCAATGTCGGGAACGGGATATTGACCGCGCCGGGCACAGGCGACGCATCGGAAACCGCCCTGCCGCGCACGTCCACAATCTGCACATTTTTTTCCGTGGGCAGCTCTTCGACGTTATCTACCAGGCCATCGATAACGTTGGTCGCGGCAAAGCCCGCGAGGTTGACTATGTCCTTGGCCGAACCGAAGGGCGGCGCATAGGCAAGTTCCAGATGGCACAAGTCTTCCACTTTCATTCTGGCGGTGATGGCGGTCGCCAGCACGTCGAGACGCTTGTCTACGCCCTCGTATCCGACTGCCTGCGCACCAAGCAGCACGCCCGTATCCGCATCCCAAAGTATCTTCAGGGTCAGCGGCTTTGCGCCGGGGAAATAGGTGGCGTGCTGGTAGTCGTTGACAGTGACGGTTCCATAGCTGCGGCCAGCTTGCTTCAGTCGATCTTCGCACCAACCCGTGATGCCTGCAGCCATTTCGAACACGCGCACGATAGCAGTGCCGACCGAGCCGGGATAGGGCCTGGCGCGTTCCTTCAAGAAAATATGGTCGGCCGCGACCCGCCCCTGCCGGTTCGCCGGTCCACCCAGCGGCACCGAAGTCCTTCCGCCCAGAACGCGCTCGCTGGTTTCAACTGCGTCGCCGGCCGCATAAATATCGAAGTCGGAAGTCTGCATGAAATCGTTGACCACGATATGTCCGCGCTCGCCAAGCGTCAGGCCGGCGTCAAGAGCCAGGCCGCTTTCCGGCCGCACGCCGATAGACATCACGACGAAATCAGCCTCCAGCACGCCACCCGTCGCCAAGTGGCAATGCAATGCTTCGCCCTTGCCTTCGAAACGAACGATTTGATCCCCCAACCGCAAGGCGATGTCGTTGTGCAGCAGTTCATTCTCCAACATGCGTGCAATTTCTGAGTCAAGCTGCGGCAATACTTGCGGTTTTACTTGCACCACCTCGACCGATAGTCCCTTGCGATACAACTGCTCGGCCATCTCAAGGCCGATAAATCCGCCCCCCACAACTACGGCGCGCATGCCCGACTCCGACGCAGCCGCAATGCGATCCATGTCAACAAGATTGCGCAAAGTGAATATGCGCGCGTCCTCAATGCCGGGCAATGACGGAACGACGGGCGCAGCGCCGGGAGCAAGCATCAGCTTATCGTAATGCAGCCACTCGCTCTGCCCGCTTGCCAGATCGCTTACCAGCACACGCTTGCCGCTTCGATCGATGACGGTCGCTTCGGACATTGTGCGGACGTTCAGATTAAGCAGCGCCTTCAACGAAGCCGGCGTTTGCACCGCAAGTACGTCGCGCGCCGGTATCTCTCCGCCGATGTGATAAGGCAGGCCACAATTTGCGAACGAAACGTCCGGGCCACGCTCTATTACAGTGATATGTGCCGCTTCGTCCAGACGCCTTGCACGGGCGGCGAACGAAGCTCCGGCGGCAACCCCGCCTATAACAACTATTTTCAAAGCTTTCATGCGGATTCCTTGATAATTAACGGTAAGCAGATCGACGTATATTACAATATATTAAATTATATAATATAATTTTAATTATTGATGCGCAATAATTTTGGAGGCGAGATGATTACCAGTTGCACTGAGCTAAACATGGCACTGATCAGGAGTGCAGCCAAGGAAGCAACGGCTGTATTGCGCGCCTTGGCCAATGAGGATCGCCTGCTGCTGCTCTGTCAGCTCAGCCAGGGCGAGAAGTCGGTCGGGGAACTGGAAGAACTTCTGGATATTCGCCAGCCATCGCTCTCTCAGCAATTAGGCGTGCTGCGCTCGGACGGGCTAGTCAATACCCGCCGCGACGGCAAGCGCATCTATTATTCCGTCGCCGATCCCAAAGTGCTTACTCTGCTTGAAACCATGTACGGCCTGTATTGCCCGACGCCGGAGAAAAATAACAAATGATGATCGATTGGGACAGCTTCACTCCTGTCAGCGCCTTAGCAGGCGGCGCGACAATAGGGCTTGCGGCGGCCATCCTGCTGCTCGCCAATGGGCGTATAGCCGGCATAAGCGGCATCGTCGGAGGACTGATGCGCAACAAGTCAGGCGACATTTCCTGGCGCGCCGCATTCGTTATCGGCCTTGTCGCCGCTCCGATCCTGTACCGGGCGTTTGCCACGCTGCCGCAGAGCCGTATCGACGCCAGTTGGCCGGTGCTGATCCTGGCCGGTCTTCTGGTGGGCTTCGGCACGCGCCTTGGCTCAGGCTGCACCAGCGGCCATGGCGTGTGCGGCATATCGCGCCTGTCGCCTCGCTCGATTCTGGCTACGCTCACATTCATGGGTTTTGGCTTCGCGACGGTTTACATCGTTCGTCATCTGTTTGCATACTAGGAGGCGGCCATGACTATTTTTGTATCCTTGATAACCGGCCTGATTTTCGGCCTGGGGCTGATCGTCGCCGGAATGACCGATCCGGCCAAGGTGCTTGCCTTTCTTGATCTGGCCGGAAGCTGGGATCCGTCGCTGGCTCTGGTGATGGGCGGAGCGATTCCTGTCAGTGCCGTCGCATTCCTGCTTGCAGGTAAGAGAGGAACTTCGTTCTTGGGACAAGCCGTTCAGTTGCCTGAAACCCGCCGGATTGACCGGCGCCTTGTCGTGGGAAGCATGCTGTTCGGCATCGGCTGGGGCCTGGCCGGCATATGCCCCGGCCCGGCATTGACCCTGCTCGGATTCGGCACATGGAAAGCGGTGATTTTCGTCGCGGCCATGCTGGTCGGCATGTTTCTATTCGAGATGCTCGAACGCAGGCTACGTAGAAAGTAAAAAATGCAGGCTTCGGATGCCCGCACCCCAAACGCGGCATAATGCTGCCTATGATTGAACAAGGCGACATTGATAGAGCTCTATGGCAGATCGCGGTAGACCTTTCCACCACGATGCCGGGCGAGGTACAGCTGCAAAGGCTGGTTTCCGCAATCGGCAGCGTGCTCCCCTGCGATGCGGTGGCTTTATTTCACTTGCAGGACGGCGTGCTGATGCCGGTGGCATGTCACGGTCTGGCGCCTGAACTGCTGGCGCGCCGCTTCGTTGTGGAAGAAAACCCGCGCTTGCAAGCGATTCTGGCCGAGCGAACTCCAGTGCGCTTCGACGCCGGCTGTCCGCTGCCCGACCCGTTCGATGGCCTGCTGGCGCTTGATACCGAACGAGAGATGCCCGTCCATGCCTGCATGGGCTGCAGCCTGCATGTCGATAACGAACTGGTCGGCGCGCTGACGCTTGATGCACTGGACGAACGTGCATTCTCCCCATTGAACGATTCTTCTGTGGCTGCCTTCGCGGCATTGGCGGCGGCAACCTTGCGCAACATCGCGTTGATCCGTGCGCTTGAACAGTCCAGCGAACGGCAGCGTGCGATTGCCCGCGACCTGATGCAGGAGGCGCTGCGGCGCGAAGGAGACCTGATAGGCAACAGCGGTCCGATGCAACTCCTGAAGCGCGATATTTCGCTGGTTGCGTCGACTGACCTGGCTGTATTGATCACCGGCGAGACAGGAACCGGCAAGGAACTGGTGGCGCGCACAGCGCATGCGCAATCATCGCGTTCCGAACAGGCATTCGTGCAGATCAATTGCGCCGCCTTGCCGGAGTCGATTGCGGAAAGCGAATTATTCGGCCACGTCAAAGGGTCGTTTACCGGCGCGACTTCCGACCGTCTCGGCAAGTTCGAGCTGGCGCACGGCGGCACGTTGTTTCTGGATGAGATCGGTGAATTGCATCTGTCATTGCAAGCTAAACTGCTGCGAGCCTTGCAACAGGGTGAAATCCAGCGAGTCGGCGCCGACCATCCAGTCAACGTGAACGTACGCATCATAGCCGCGACCAACCGCAACCTGGTGCAAGAGGTGGAAGCCGGGCGTTTTCGCGCTGATCTTTATCACCGCCTGCTCGTCTACCCGATCAATGTTCCTCCGTTGCGCGAGCACATGGGCGATATGGCCATCCTTGCAGGCTATTTTCTGGATGCCGCCCGCCAGCGTCTGGGGCTGGCGCAGATAGACTTACATCCACTCGCCCTTCACGCCTTGCAGAGCTACGACTGGCCCGGCAATGTACGCGAACTGGAGCATTTATTGCTGCGAGCGAGCCTGAAGGCGGGTCGCCGCACTACAGGGCGGGTGATTTTGCGGACCGAAGACCTAGAACTACCAGACGGCAACACAGCAATTCCTACGCTCAAGGAAGAGCAGGCCATGCCGCCAGAAAGCGGATTGCGTGAAGCGGTGGACGACTATCAGCGCCGCATGATCGCCTCGGCGCTGTCTGCAAGCAAAGGAAGTTGGTCGCAAACCGCACGCAAGCTGGAACTGGACCGAGCCAACTTGCAGCGCCTTGCGCGTCGCCTGGGACTGATAGCAGATTCAAGTCAAAATGACTCTATTGAGTCATAACGACTCGATTAATTCAAAGTCATTTTGACAGCAATTCCTACTCAAATATAATTTTTCCTTTATATTCAACAACTTATTATATGGCACACTTCTCGCTATAGATGGGTATCGACTACCCATCTATTATCAAGGAGCATTTCATGTTTTGTGTCCAATGTGAGCACACCATTCGTACCCCCCAAGGCAACGGCTGCAGCTTTGCCCAAGGCATGTGCGGCAAGACCGCGGAAGTTTCCGACCTACAAGACACGCTGGTCCATTTGCTGCAAGCGGTTTCGATCTATGCACAGGCAGTACGCAAGATCGGAATCGTCGATGCGGAAATCGACGCTTACGTACCGCAAGCTTTCTTTGCCACGCTGACCAACGTCAATTTCGATGCCGAGCGCATCATTGATTTCAGCCAGCGTGCCGAAACCTATCGCGACAGCCTTAAGACGCAATACGACGCCTTCTGGAAAGAAAAAGGAGAAGTTGGGCCTTTGCTGCCGTCTGCGGCCAATTACAAACTTCCTGACGTGCGCGCGGTAATGCTCTCCGATGCGCTGCAATTCGCGTTGAACCGCAACAAGGCACAAGTCGGCGAAGATGTGATCGGCTTACGGCTGTTGTGCCTTTATGGCCTGAAGGGTGCTGCTGCCTATATGGAGCATGCGCGCGTACTCGGCCAGACCGACCCCGAAGTGGCCGGCAAATTTCACGATTACATGGCATTTCTGGGCCAGGATCCGGTCGACATGGCCGAGCTGTTTCAATGCGCGATGGATATCGGCCTGCTGAACTACCGCATCATGGAAATGCTCGACAAGGGCGGCACTGAAACCTTTGGCCACCCTGTGCCTACCCGCGTCAACATGCGACCGGTCGCTGGCAAGGCGATTCTGGTTTCCGGGCATGACATGCACGACCTGGAACTAATCCTTGAGCAAACCGAAGGACGCGGCATCAACGTGTATACCCACGGTGAAATGCTGCCTGGACACGCTTATCCTTCGTTCAAGCGCTTCAAGCATCTAGTCGGCAACTACGGCACCGCATGGCAGAATCAGCAGAAGGAATTTGCTGCGTTTCCAGGCTCTATCGTGATGACGTCGAACTGCATCATCAATCCGAACTTCGGCCAATACGGCGATCGCATATTCACTCGCAGCGTCGTTGGCTGGCCGGGCGTTACGCACATCGAAGGCAGTGATTTTTCGCCTGCAATCGAATCCGCCCTGGCCCTGCCTGGCTTTGCCAAAGATGAAGCCCCGCATTACACGACCACCGGCTTTGCGCGCAACGCACTGATGGAGGCTGCGCCCGCCGTTATCGAGCAAGTAAAAGCCGGCAATATCAAGCACTTCTTTTTGATCGGCGGCTGCGACGGCGACAAGAGCCAGCGCACCTATTACACCGACCTCGCCAAGGCCGTTCCGGACGACAGCATCATTCTGACGCTTGCCTGCGGCAAATTCCGCTTCAACGAACTGGAATTCGGCGACATAAACGGGATTCCGCGCTTTCTGGATGTCGGCCAGTGTAATGATGCGTACTCCGCTATCCAGCTCGCGCTGGCGCTGTCGGAGGCGTTCGGCTGCGAAGTGAGCGAGCTGCCCCTGTCCCTAGTCTTGTCTTGGTTCGAGCAAAAAGCCATTGTCGTGCTTCTGACCCTGCTTTCGCTTGGCATCAAGAACATCCGCGTCGGTCCTACCGCACCGGGCTTCTTGTCCGAAAACCTGATCGGTATTCTGAACCAGCAGTTCAACCTGAAGCTGATCACGACAGTCGAGCAGGACCTGGAAGAAATGCTAGCAGCTTGAAAATCACGGCCGGATAAATAATATGACGGCAACGTTGTGCCCACCCGGCATGACGTTGCCGTCATTGAAACTGGATTTTTTACACTGCGCTTGAACAAAAACTGGATAGTTAAGAGAAAACCATGAATGCGATGATAGACCCACTCAAATTGCCGCTTTGGCAGGGCGGCGAAGTGCTGCACTGCATGACGCGAATAGAGGAAACGCACGATTGCGCCACGTTTGTGCTGGCAGCGGATCATCCGGTCCACTTTTCCTACCGGCCCGGCCAGTTCGTCACCATCAGTGTCGAAATAGAAGGCGCAAAGCACTATCGAGCCTATTCGATTTCTTCCACGCCGTCGCGGCCGGAATCGCTGGCGATCACGGTCAAGCGCGTGCCCGGCGGACTGGTTTCAAACTACCTGCTCGACCATTTCAAGGAAGGCGGACAGCTTGAAGTCAGCGCGCCCGCGGGTGAATTTTATCTGGATACGGATGCAGTGCCGAAAGAGGTCGTGCTGCTGTCCGCTGGAAGCGGCATTACGCCGATGATGGCTATAAGCCGCTGGCTGCTCGACCATCGGCATGCCACCACGATCCATTTTGTCCACAGCGCTCACAGCGGGCACGACGTAATTTTCCGCGAAGAATTGCTGGCGATGAAAACACGCCATGCCAATTTCCGGCTGGAACTGTTTCTATCCCAGGCAGATAACCAGATCGCCTGCCACTCGGGCCGCCTGAGCGCAGAAAGATTGAATGCCCTGTTTCCTGAAGTGGACAGCAGCCGCATTTATCTGTGCGGCCAGGAAAAGTATATGGAAATGATTGAGAATTGGCGAAACGAGCGCGGCATTGCGGATGCGCAGTTTCATAAGGAGAGCTTTACGCCAGAGCTGGCCGAGCCGATTGCGGAGGATGCGGAAATTTTCCAGTTGACCGTGCCGGCCTTCGGCAAGACGACTGAAATCCGTGCCGGGCAAAGCCTGCTTGAAGCCATGGAAAAAGAAGGAGTCCCTATCATCGGAGCGTGCCGTTCGGGCGTATGCGGATCGTGCAAGTGCAAAGTGACTGAAGGCAAGACCGAAAGCTCCAGCACGGCCACGCTTACGCCCGAGGAAGTCGCTGCCGGTTATGTGCTAGCATGCAGCACTCATGCCAAGAGCGAGCTGGTAGTTGAGCTCGCAAACTGAAGTAATCCGGACAGAAAATGAAGCATTATTTTAAAAAGATGCGCGGGAACGGCCTGCGGAATTCTCCCAGAAAGCCGTTGAGCGAAATAATATGGTCATGGCTTGGCTCTTTTGCCGGAATCTATGCCATCTGGCTCTTGAACAGTCATCTCGGCATTCAGGAAGACGCCAATCTGTTCCTGATTGGCTCATTCGGCGCCACCGCAGTGCTGGTCTACGGTGCGCCTATGGGGGAGCTCTCCCAACCCCGCAATCTGGTCGGCGGACATGTCATTTCGGCTATTGCGGGGATTGTGGCATACAAATTACTACCGGAGCACGCTGCTCTCGCCGCTGCGCTAGGTGTATCGGTCGCAATCGCCGCCATGCTCCTGACGGATACATTGCATCCTCCAGGAGGAGCAACTGCCCTGATAGCGGTTATCGGCGGGAAAAGCATCCATGACTTGGGGTTCATGTACGTCTTCTCCCCGGTATTGGCCGGAGTCCTGATCATGCTGGCAGTTGCGCTGATCGTTAATAATCTGTCTTCAAATACGGCCCGACACTACCCAAAGCACTGGTTTTAAGCCCTCTTTCCCCGCGACAACCGGGCGACGCTCCCACTCCTTCATTCGCATATTGAGCACGCTGTCAGCGTGCCTTCCTGGACTTGTACGCCATTTATCGGCGCTCTCAGCAGGAAATTTTCAGCTATGTTTTAATGTTGACTATCGGTCATTGCACGGTAGTCAACATGGATCAAAGCCGGCAATTCATTTCCGGTTTTTGATTCCCTATTCGCCCGAGCTGGATATTCGTGGCGTTTGACTCCAGGATTTCGGATTCCAGAAGTACCCGCAAGATGTGAAGCAAGGTTCTGCCGCATTTTCCATAAGACAGGCAATCCTGGCTGTTACATCGCTTACTGTTCAACCACAAGGAGAAAAACCTATGTCTCTTATCAATACCGCAGTCAAGCCTTTCAACGCCACGGCCTTCCATAACGGCCAGTTCGTCCCCGTATCCGACGCCGACCTGAAAGGAAAATGGTCCATCGTTTTTTTCTACCCGGCTGACTTCACCTTCGTTTGCCCGACCGAGCTGGGCGACCTGGCGGACCATTATGCGGAACTGCAAAAAATGGGCGTCGAAGTATACTCGGTATCGACCGACACCCATTTCACCCACAAGGCATGGCATGACACATCCGATACCATCAAGAAAATCAAGTTTCCGATGGTGGGCGACCCGACCGGCATCATCTCGCGCAATTTCGACGTTATGATCGAGGAAGCGGGCCTGGCCGACCGCGGCACCTTTGTAATCGACCCGGAAGGCAAGATTCAGCTTGTAGAGGTCAACGCCGGCGGCATCGGCCGCGACGCCGCCGAGCTGCTGCGCAAGGTTAAGGCGGCCCAGTACGTCGCCTCCCATCCGGGAGAAGTCTGCCCGGCCAAATGGAAGGAAGGCGAAGCCACACTGGCACCGTCACTGGATCTCGTCGGCAAGATCTAAGCTAACGCCGGAAACACCTGCATCCCGGCTCCCTGCGCAAATGCGGAGAGCCGGGATGCTGTTGGACTTTCCGCCCTCGTGAGAGACGCCGAACCCAAGCTGCTCCGGGAAGACGTTTTACTTACAATCCTCATCAAATAAGCCTGCCATGCTGGACGCAAATCTCAAGACGCAACTGAAAAGCTACCTGGAAAAACTAACGCAGCCGGTCGAAATCGTTTCGTCCGTCGACGATAGCGCCAAATCGAATGAAATGACAGCAATGCTGCGCGACATTGCCGAATTGTCCGATCTGATTTCGCTGACAGAACGCCGCGACGACGCCGAACGCAAACCGTCGTTTTCGATCAATCGCGCCGGCGGCAAGATTGACATCCGTTTTGCGGCTATTCCGATGGGCCACGAGTTCACATCGCTGGTGCTGGCGCTGCTGCAGGTCGGCGGCCATCCGCCCAAGGCCGAGCCGGAAGTGCTGGAGCAGATCCGCGCGCTAGACGGAACGTTCCGCTTCGAAACCTACATCTCGCTCAGTTGCCAGAATTGCCCCGAAGTCGTTCAGGCGCTCAACCTGATGTCCACGCTGAATCCGGGCATTTCGCATGTAATGATCGACGGCGCCCTGTTTCAGGATGAAGTCAATTCGCGCCGGATCATGGCGGTTCCCACGATATACCTGAACGGCGAGCTGTTCGGGCAAGGCCGCATGGGACTGAAGGAGATTCTTGGCAAGATCGATACCGGCGGCGCCCGGCGCGAGGCGGATAAAATTTCAGCCAAGGAACCGTTCGACGTGCTGGTAATCGGCGGCGGCCCCGCTGGCGCGGCTGCAGCGATTTATACAGCGCGCAAAGGAATTCGCATAGGCCTGATCGCGGAAAATTTCGGCGGACAGGTATTGAACACTCTGGCAATCGAAAACCTGATCGGCGTTAAGGAAACCGAAGGGCCTAAACTGGCCTCGGCGCTCGAGGAAAACGTCAGGAGTTATGACGTCGACGTCATGCTTCCGCAGCGGGCAGAAAAGCTGATCCCGGGCGATTTGATCGAGATCCGGCTCGCCAGCGGCGCTTCGGTGAAGAGCAAGACGGTTATCCTCGCGACTGGCGCGCGCTGGCGCCAATTGGGAGTGCCGGGAGAGCAGGAATACATGGCAAAGGGCGTGGCTTTTTGCCCCCACTGCGACGGCCCCCTGTTCAAGGGGAAGAATATCGCCGTGGTCGGGGGCGGCAATTCCGCGGTCGAAGCCGCAATCGACCTGGCCGGCATCGTCAACCACGTCACCATGCTGGTGCGCAACACCCATCTGCGCGCGGACACGGTCCTGCAGAAAAAAATGCTCAGCCTGCCCAACCTTACCCTAGAGACACAAGCCCAGATTATCGAGATTGCCGGCGACGACGGCAGGGTCAACGGCATCACCTATCAAGACCGTGCAACCGGAACCAACCGCCATCTCGCGCTCGACGGCGTGTTTGTCCAGATCGGGCTAGATCCAATCACGGGATGGCTGGCCGATAGCGTCGAACTGAACCAGCACGGAGAAATCGTGGTCGACAGCCATGGCCGCACTTCGATACCCGGCGTATTCGCCGCGGGCGACGCGACATCGGGCCCCTACAAACAGATCATCGTATCAATGGGCGACGGCGCCAAGGCTGCGTTGAGTGCATTCGATCATTTGATTCGCAACTAAAGCCAACTACTGCGTTAGAGGCATTTGAACAAAAATGCTTCTAACGCATTGTCTTTCTTAATGGGAAGCGAGCCCAAGAAAAAATTACAATATTTCAGCAAATCTGTTTTTCATTAATCAAAGTGTGCGAAACTGGCATTTTTGGCAACTTTCCTGGAAATAAAGATGGATATTGCACAAAACATTGCAGAGGCTGCCCGGTTGATCAAGCAAGCGGACGGCATTCTGATCGGCGCCGGCGTAGGAATCAACATCGATTCGGGGGTGCCCGACTTTCGCAGCAACAATGGTTTCTGGAAAACTTATCCGTCTTTGGAAAAGGAGGGGATCGATTTTTTCGAAATCGCCAATCCGAAAACCCTCGCGCGAGTTCCCCGTCTGGCATGGGGATTCTATAGGCAACGCCAGAAACTGTACCGGGACACGGTGCCTCACGCAGGGTTCTCCATTTTGCAGGAACTGACTGCTCACACGCCTCACGGCGCTTTCGTATTTACCAGCAATGTGGATGGGCAATTCCAGAAATCGGGTTTTGACGAGTCGCGCATTGCCGAAATCCATGGGTCGCTTCACCACATGCAATGCTGCGGCCCCTGTTCCGAGTCCATCTGGACTGCTGGCGAAATCGATGCGGAGGTCGACGAAGAGCAATGCATGCTGCAGTCCGAGTTGCCGCTTTGCGCACACTGCGACTTGCTGGCCAGACCGAATGTCCTAATGTTCGATGATTGGTCCTGGCTGCCAGCCCGAACCGAGGTTCAGCTGGCACGATTGCATGCATGGCGCCTGGAAGTATCGAACCCTGTGTTGGTGGAGATCGGCGCAGGCGTCGAAATTCCTTCAGTGCGGCGCCTGGGCGAATCGTTGAATATTCCGCTGATCCGCATCAATCCGAAGCATCCTGACATTGAAAAAAGGCAGGGAGTCGGTCTGTCTCTGGGAGCGCTGGAAGGACTGCAGCAGATTCAGGCGGCTTTCAAGCGGTTGTAACAGAGCAAAAGCCTGTTTATAGTAGGCATAAGAGCCCGAATGAATCCGATGCAGGATTACTTGCATTGCACAAACAGTTCTAATTCTTATTTTGGAACATTCCGACTATGAGCAATACTGACATTACCGCGGCCGATCTCTGGGCTGACGTTGAAGCGGTACGCAAGAACTCGCCTTTGGTGCACAGCATTACGAATTTCGTTGTGATGAACTTCAATGCGAACGTGCTGCTGGCTCTGGGCGCCTCGCCCGTGATGGCGCATGCGATTGAAGAAGTCGAGGATATGGCGGGGATTGCGCAGGCGCTGGTCTTGAATATCGGCACGCTCGAGCCAGACTGGATTACGGCGATGAAACTGGCGATTAAAAAAGCGAGATCGCGCGGCATTCCTGTAATACTCGACCCGGTCGGTGCCGGTGCGACTGCCTACCGAAACTTGTCGATAGCGGAACTGTTTGCGGCAGGCGTCCCCACCGTAGTTCGCGGGAATGCATCCGAAGTGATGAGCGTCGCCGGTTTTTCGTCCTCAACCAGGGGAGTGGACAGCGATGCTTTCACGGATCAGGCAATCGTGGCCGCACGAAATATTGCCCATTTCACGCAAGGAGTCGTGTGCGTGTCCGGTGCCGACGATCACGTGCTGGATCATCAGGGACGCTGGCTTATCCTGTCGAACGGCCACGAGTGGATGACAAGAATAACAGGCATGGGCTGCTCCGCAACGGCCATGGTTGGCGCGTTCGCCGCCGTCCAGCCCGACCCATGGCGCGCCACGGCCGCCGCGATGGCTTTTCTGGGCGTGGTGGGAGAATGGGCGGCAGAACAGGTTATCAGGGAAGAAGGCGGAGTGGGGTCTCTGCAAATCAGAATACTGGACGGCCTTCACCTGCTGGGGCGCGATGAATTCCTTTCCCGCCTGAAACTGGCGGTGAGCCGTTAAGATAACGGCGCAACCATCTTCGCGCCTGTTTGTGGGCCGTCAATTGGCACAAACAACATATGCGCCTGATCTGTGGCATTATAAATGCACACTTTATAAGCGTTGACTGCCATGAACCGTCTCCTGGAAATCGGGTTTAAGCCAGTCGGCCATTGGATTTTGGCGAATGGCGAAATTGCGCCCGACCTGAAAGAAATGCCGACGCAGCGAAATATCCTGTATGCGTTCGTTTGCGAGGGCGAAATCCAGTTCATCGGCAAAGCCACGCAGCAGCTTTCCATCACACTGCTGAGCTATCAGCGCCCCAATCAGGTCCAGTCCGCAAAACTGCGTAACAGCAACAACATTCGTGAATTGTTGTCACTTGGAAAAAAGGTGGACATTCTGGCCTTGCCGGATAATGGCCTGCTTCATTATGGCGGTTTTCGCATTAACCTTGCTGCCGGCCTTGAAGACAGCATGATCGCAAAACTCCAACCGCACTGGAACGTACTACGCTCTTCCCGCTTTCGACCCGGTGAAGCCGGCAAACCAGAACCGTCCGAAGATATAGCGAATGAGGCTAAGCCGGAGATTCAGGATAGGACGGAAAATGTCCCGCTCCATGCTGTTCCTGAAACAATGCTGCTGACTCTGCAGGAAACCTACTGGAACCGGGGGTTTTTTAACGTTCCAGTACAGTACGCCCCTCATTTCGGCGGCGACCTGCAAAAAATCAGCATCATCGTGCCGCATCGACAGCTGCCTATTACCGGCTATATCAGCCGTGCCGCCAATTCCAACGGAACGCCGCGTGTAATGGGAGGAAGGGAATTGCAGAAATGGTTTCGGCGTGAATCCCGGCCAATGGGCAAGATTAATGTGGAAATCCTGTCGCCCACATCAATCGTGCTGACGCCGATTGCAGAAAAGCAATAGCAGGTCCGTGATTGCGCCATTGAAAAATAATTCGAAATTTTTTTCAAAAACCCTAAAGTTATTATTGTTGCGTCCGTTAAGAAGAAGAGAAAACAAAAATTCTTTTTGGGCAGCGAATAATATGACCTCCAATGAAGTACTTTCAATGTATGAAAATCTCGCCAGCCTGACAGGTCAGATGGCCATGGCCGCGCGCGCCAATGATTGGGATAACTTCAGCGGCCTTGAAAACAAGTGCGAGCGTCAGACATCCGGCCTGAAAAATGAAACCGTACCAGCCTTGGGCGGCGCTTCGCGCATGCGCAAGATCGACCTTTTGAAAATGATCCTGGCCAACGACCGCGAAATCCGCACGGTCACGGAGCCGTGGTCGGCACAGCTTGCCGGCATCATGCAAACCACATCTGCCGCCAGCGCCGCCCGCTAAAATTCCCAAGCACCGCCCCCAAAAGATCTTCATCCCGGACACAGCAATTATTTGCTGTGTCGATTCAATCTTCTCTTTACTTGCGCATTGCCCTTTTAACAAGTATTCGCCTACATTGAGCTGCGGATTTGATCCATCTGTCGAGCATGGATAACGAAAAGTGCCGCATGTGCATCCCGCAAGCATCAGTAATGCGCCAGCACCCGATATGAAAGCGTCGCCTGCCCTTCGGCAGGCACCCTGATGCGCCAGACGGCGCTGTTGCCGGCTTCTTTTTCATGCGGATGATTTTCGGCAAGAATTCTCCAGTCTCCCGGCATGGGTTCCTGCACCAAGACCGTGACCGCTTCCTTTTTTGCATTCTTCAATACGACTTCATGCGCGCTCTCGAACGCATAGTCGTACTTTTCGTTTCCGGCAACCTTGGCGAAATCGGTTTGTTTCCGTCGCGCGGTTACATCAAAGGCATCGCCTAGCTTTAGGCGCAATTTTTCGTTTACCGGTATATGGTTCACGTTGTCCTCGCCAACAAACTGGATGTTGCCGCCGGAATCTCTCTTGTATACCCGCACAGTGCCCCTAGGCAGGGGCAGGCCGAGCCGGGCGGTTTTTTCATTTTTCAATTCAATAAACATCCCGACCTTCATTTCCTGAACGGCTGGGCCCTGAGCGTTGCGGTAGTAATAGTCGCTGCCCTTCAATAACCATTCCCGGTTTACCGGAACACTGTTTGCGGACAGCAATGCAATCTGCTTGGTCTGGTTCTCAAGAATCGTTATCGGTCGCTCTACGGTATATAAATGGTAATCGGAAAAGGATTCCTGCAATGCATTTTCCGGCGCCGGCGCGCGCTTTGCGTCCGAACGTGCAAAAGCGACCGTCGCCATATTCTGGCGCGCCCGATTGATGTCGCCCGCAACCAGTTGCAGTCTGGCATTGCGATAAACGGTTGTGCTTGAGTTGACGATCGTGAACCATCCGGAAAGATCGACCCGGTCATCGCCGGCGCTCAGTTCCGCGACGTAATCAGCTTTCCATGCGAGCCCGCCGGTCAGATAACTGAGTTCCAGTTCCTGTTGCTGGGAACCGCGATTGTCGAGCGATAAAAACAGTGTGGGCCGGTCGTTCAGACCGTCTGGAATTTTGTCGAACACGATACGTCCGGGAGAGCCGGTTTCGATGCGATCGCTGAATTTCAGTACAACTCCCTCGCGGGCAGACAAGACTTCAGCCTGTTCGAGGCTCTCCGCGCCTGTCGCGGGATTGGTCTTGATCACGCCGACAGTCTTGCCGACATACCTTTCCAGCAACTTCTGCGGCGACAGGACTTCCTGGTTGAAGTTTTGCTCTACTACTCGCACGCTGCCTGGCGCAGAAAGGCTTCTCAGCAAAGCTGTTTCCGGCCGCATGTTCGTACTGACATCCCGAAAAGCCAGCGAAACCGACCCGGCATTAATCCGCACCGCGCGCCGATCTTTCACCAGAGCCATATCCTGGTTATAGATCGTAACAGCCAGTTGCGTCTGATCGTCGAGCGTGCTTTGCTGCGCATCGGCAGTTGCAATGGAAGAAGTCAGCAGCAGGGAAAACAGCAATACGGAACGCATCTTGAACATAAGGCCGCCTGTGGGAAGAGTAAATAAAGATACCGAGCACAATAATATTGCATGAAAAATCCCCAGCAATTCTTGCATATCAATACAGGCCCCGGACCGATGCCGCCAAAAAGACAAAAGCGGCCACAAAAGCCGCTTTTGTCTTTTAATCCTGAATCAGCTTATTTGTAATGAGCCTGCTGGTGATGGCGATTCTTTGGTGCTTTACGTTTGTTATGCTTTTTCTTGGCGATTTTCTTGTCCGCATGGTTTTGCATTTTGGTTATCTTCCGGCGTTCCTGACGCGTAACGACGCCATCTGCCTTAGCCCGGCTCTCGGTCGCCTTGATTCGCCCCTGTTCGCGCTCCAAGTTCCTTGTTTCCTGCCGGGTCAGTTCACCCGAACGAACGCCCTGGTCGATGCGCGCCTGCTGGTTTGCTTCGCGCTGGTCGATACGGGGAGTAGCGGTACCCTGCGCAAAAGCAGGAGCAACGGCAGCTACAGCAAGCACGGCAGCTAGGAGTGTTTTGATCTTGAACATGGCATATCCTTTATATAGTTTTACTCTGGTGCAGCGCGCTTTCACTGTTTGCGCGCTGTGTTTCCTTAACGAAACAAAACCCTTTTGGGAATACGCGCTTCTTGTAACAAAAGCAGCATGTTGTAACAAAGAGTAATTTCATGCGCCCTGGAACCGAAGCGGCGATGACGTCCATCGCCCGATCTGTCCGACCGGACGATGGAATCGAGGGATCAAAGGAGAACGCTAGACTTTCGCCAGCGCTTGCTCCAGATCCGCGATCAGGTCGTCGATGTGCTCGATACCGATAGACAGGCGCAGCATGTCTTCGCTGACGCCTGCTTTTTTCAGTTCTTCCGGGCTAAGCTGGCGATGCGTGGTCGAAGCCGGATGCGTGACAAGCGATTTGGCGTCGCCAATATTGACCAGGCGAGTGAAGAGTTGCAGCGCGTCCAGAACTTTCGCGCCAGCCTCACGCGCGTCATCGCCGGAACCGATCTTGATGCCGAACGAAAGTATGCCGGACGCCTTGCCCCCCATGTATTTTTGCACCAGCGGATGGTCGGGGTGGTCCGGCAGACCGGCATAGTTGACCCAAGCCACTTTCGGGTGCCGGTCCAGATATTGCGCGATTTTCAGCGAGTTGTCGCAGATGCGATCCATTCTGAGCGCCAGCGTTTCTATTCCCTGCAGGATGAGGAACGAGTTCATCGGCGCAATCGCCGCCCCCATGTTGCGTAGCGGAACCACGCGAGCGCGTCCGATGTACGCAGCCTTGCCCAGCGCTTCCGTATATACCACGCCATGATAGGAAACATCAGGCTCGTTCAGGCGCTTGAAACGTTCCTTGTGCTCGGCCCACGGGAATTGACCGCTATCGACAATCGCTCCGCCGACGGAAGTTCCATGGCCGCCCATGTACTTGGTCAGCGAATGCACGACGATGTCGGCGCCCCATTCGAACGGACGGCAAAGGTACGGGCTGGGCACGGTATTGTCGACAATCAGCGGAATACCGTGCGCATGCGCGATCTCCGCCAGGCGCTCGATATCGGTCACGTTGCCCAGCGGATTGCCGACCGATTCGCAGAAGATGGCCTTGGTGCGCTTGTCGATCAGTGGAGCAAAACTTTCCGGCTTGCGCGTATCGGCAAAACGCGCGTCTATTCCATATTGCGGCAAAGTATGGGCAAACAGGTTGTAGGTGCCCCCGTACAGTGTGCTGCCCGATACGATATTGTCTCCGGCCTCGGCAATAGTCATGATAGCGTAAGTGGTCGCGGCCATTCCCGAAGCCAGTGCCAGCGCGGCGATTCCGCCTTCCAGGGCTGCCACCCTTTTTTCCAGTACGTCCTGGGTCGGATTCATGATGCGGGTGTAAATATTGCCCGCCACCTTCAGATCGAAAAGATCGGCGCCATGCTGCGCATTATCAAACGCGTAGGCAACGGTCTGGTAAATGGGAGTTGCTACTGATTTGGTGGTCGGCTCGGGCGAGTAGCCCGCATGAATCGATAAGGTTTCAAATTTCATGATATTTTCGTGATGGCGTTGGTGGGTGTAGTCGATATCTTAATGTCAATCGGGCGCCAATTGAACATTCCGCTTAAAAATAGAAACTTCCGCTGCCTATAAACAGGCGGGCACGGCCAGGGCCGGCTCTTATCGTACGCAAGGACCAAGGCCGGCGCTTTTGATTGTTTCAGATCAACCCGGCGCCAGCCTGCGATTAAAAACCGTCAATGTCCAGATATCCCGCAAATCCACATACGCACCCCTGTATGTGTGCAGAGAAATAAAAACAATATGAAAAACCGGTATTTTTATACTATACCCCTAAAAAATGCACGATTGCAGCCACGCTGCGCGACATGCCTTACCATTGCATGCGAACTCAAACTTTGGGTGAGCCGACGCAAGTAAAAAAAATGGTGTAAATTGCCGGGAATATATGATTGATTTTGCATACGCTGATGTAAAATTGCAGGTTCTTCTGGCGATTCTGCCTGTTTTGCCGCACCCATAATTAGAATCCGGATCGGATTCCAATAGCCTTGACCGCTGCGTATTTTCTGCAGACCAGGCCAGACCGATCCAAAACAAGAACACAGTTCGCGCCTTTGCTTTCAGTGAGCCAAGGTGCCCTCTAGGAGTTTAAAAATGACCACACACTTGCTGGTTCAAAACCTTGGGTTGGCCCAAGCCGACCCGTCCCATTTTCCGCAATGGAAAATCCGGGAGGGAGCAGCTCATTTCAACGTCACGATTGACGGCGTTGCCGTTAGAGCTGAAGAAGGGGACAGCATTCTGGTCGCGGCAAGCAAGGCCGGCATCACTATTCCCGCAATGTGTTCCGATGCGCGAATCAAGCCGAGCGGCGACTGCGGCCTGTGCGTCGTTGAACTCGACGGCAGTCCGGAACCGGTCAAGGCATGCAAAACCAAGGTAAGCGAAGGCATGCTGGTGGTCACGAGCTCGCCCGCGCTGACGGAAATACGCAGACCGATACTGAACAATTACCTCACCAATCACAACGCATACTGTCTGCCGCCCTGCTCTTACCGTTGTCCGGCGAATATCGACATCCCCGGCTATCTCGGACTTATCGCCCAGAAAAAATACGTTGAAGCGACCGCACTGATCAAGGAAAAACTGCCGCTGCCGCAAATTATCGGCCGCGTCTGTCCGAGGCCCTGTGAAAGCGTCTGCAGGCGCAAGCAGATCGATGAAGATCAGCCAGTCGCAATCTGTTCGCTGAAACGCTTTGCCGCCGACAAGGCGCGCGAACTCGGGGCCGCAACACAACCCAAGCCAAAGGCGGAAACCGGCAAGCGCGTCGCTGTCGTAGGGGCCGGCCCGGCCGGCCTGACTACGGCTTACTACCTTGCGCTCGAAGGACACAAAGTAACGATCCTTGAGGCGCAGGAGAAAGCTGGCGGCATGCTGCGCTACGGCATTCCCCCGTACCGGTTGCCAAACCAAGTGCTGGACGATGAAGTCAACGATATCCTCTCGCTCGGCGTCGAGCTGAAGACCAACCAGAGGCTGGGCCGCGACTACATGCTGGACACGCTGAACAGCGAGTATGACGCGGCGTTTCTCGCAATCGGCGCTTGCATCGGCAAGATGGCGCGGATTCCGAACGAGACCGTACCCGGCGTCATGGCGGCAGTCGATTTCCTGGCGAAAGTCAATCGCGGCGAAAGGGTTGACCTCGGCCAGAATGTCGTCGTCATCGGCGGCGGCTTTACCGCTGCGGACGCAGTCCGTTCCGCCCGGCGCATGGGCGCTCCCAACGTGACGCTGTCGTACCGCCGCTCGCGCAAGGAAATGCCGGCCAGCCCGCATGAAATTCACGACTGCGAAGTGGAAGGCGTCAAGCTCGACCTGCTGTCGGCTCCCGTCGAAGTGAAGGTCGAAAACGGCCGCGCAGTCGGACTGGTCTGCCAGCGCATGCAGCTCGGCGCACCGGATGCAAGCGGTCGCCGCAGCCCGGAACCCATTTCCGGGTCGGAATACCTGATCCCGGCCGACACGGTCTTGCTGGCGATCAGCCAGGATGTCGACGTCAAGAGCATGCAGATAACCGATATCGCCACAACCCGCTGGGGCAGCATCGAGGTCGACGAGACCACGATGAAGACCAACCTGCCCGGCATCTTCGCTGGCGGCGACGCATCCCTTGGCGCAGCGACCGCGGTCGAGGCAATCGGCGCCGGACGCCGCGCCGCTTATGCGATCGATGCATTCCTGAGAGGCGCTGACGACCGCGCCATCGCGAAAGTAATTGAAGTCGAGCGCCCCAAGCTCTTCGATATCGGCGCGTTTCCGAAACAGGATGCCAAGCTTGCTGAAATGCCGGTACTGCCGCAGGAAGAGCGCGTATCCGTATTCGGCACGGACATAGCGCCCGGCGACACTGGAGCATTATCAGCCACCGGCGCATTCCTGGAAGTCGAGCTCGGGTTTACCGAGGAGCAGGCAATCATCGAAGCCGAACGCTGCCTGCAATGCGTATGCCAGGCTGCCGGCACCTGCGATCTTCAAAAGTATTCGCTCGAATTCGGCGCGGGAACAAAAGAGTACAAGGGTCCGCTCGCGTTTGCCGGAAACGGCTCCAAGGCCGGCAAGAAAATCGGAACAAAAGGAATATAACGTAGCCGGAACTATGGGCTGGGGCGAGACCATAGCCAAAAGCCGTGGTGAAACGGGACAGAGGGGATCATGATGAAAAAGCTTAACGACAAAGCAAAAGAAGGCCAGGGCAAGAACTGCGGCGAAGATCAGGCCGTTGCCACTGCGCCTTGCGATGATGCAAGCCTCATGGCGGAAAACTATATTCAGGAACATAAATTACCGCATTCGCTGAGCGAACCGGTGGTTCGCGGAGACGATGCGCTAAAGGGCTTTTTCACGCCGCTGCAATCGCTGCCGTTCTTTGAGATGAACAAGGAAAAATGCATCCAGTGCCTTGAATGCGTGCGCGTGTGCAACGAGGTGCAGCACCGTAGCGTGTACACGGTGGACGAGATCGGCTACCCGGCACTGGTCAGCGGCACCTATGACTACCGCGATACCGAGTGCAATAACTGCGGCCAGTGCGTCAGCGTCTGCCCGACCGGAGCGCTACGCAACCTGTCCGACTCGGGCAAGCTGCTGAGCAGCAAGCGCGAAAAAGTCACCACCACGTGCAGCTACTGCGGCGTCGGCTGCGCCATGAACCTGGAGGTGGAGAACAACAAGGTGGTCGCGGTCAGCGGCGCGTTCGTCTCGGATGCGAACGAAGGCAACCTGTGCGTGAAAGGCCGCTATGGCATGGAATTCATTAACAGCAGGGATCGCCTGACCAAGCCGCTGATACGCCGCAATGGCAAGAACAGCCCTCTGGAAGAAGCCGGCTGGGACGAAGCGATCCGCTTTGCAGCCGATTCCCTTAAATCGGCAAAAAGCAAGTATGGAGCCGCGGGTATCGGCACCTTTGCCTCTGCGCGCGCCACGAACGAAGACAACTACGTATTTCAGCGCTTCGCCCGCATTGCGCTCGCCACCAACAACATCGACCATTGCGCGCGACTCTGCCACATGGCCTCCGCGGTAGGACTTGCCATGTCGGTCGGAAGCAGCGCGCCTAGCGCATCGACTCCCGATATTCGCCTTGCGGACGCGTTCATCGTCATCGGATCGAACACGACCGAGACTCATCCGGTCATTTCGAGCGCAGTCATGAAGGCCAAGTATGAAGATGGCGCAAAAATTGTCGTGATCGATACGCGCCGCATCGAAATGGTCGACCATGCCGACGTCTGGTTGCGTCCGCGCCTCGGCACCAACGTCGCCGTAATCAATGGCTTGGCGCATGTGATGCTGGAAGAGGGGCTGGAAAACGAAGCCTTCATCCAACTGCGCACAGAAGATTTCGAAGCATTCCGCGCATCGGTGAAAAAATACACGCCGGAATATGTCGAACAGATCAGCGACGTTCCCGCCGAGAGGTTGCGGGAAGCTGCCCGCATCTATGGAAAAGCCAAACGCGGCATGCTGCTGTGGGGCATGGGCATCACGCAGCACCTGACCGGCGTCGATGCATGCTTGGCGCTATCCAACCTGTTCCTGATGACCGGGCACGTCGGCAAGCCGGGCGCAGGCTTCATTCCGATTCGCGGACAGAACAACGTGCAGGGCTGCAGCGACATGCAAGGCCAGCACAACGCCCTGCCTGGCTATCACGATATCAAGAATCCCGAACACCGAGCCAAGTTTGAAAAGGTATGGGGCGGGCCTTTGCCCACCAACAAGGATCTGACGGTAGTCGAAATGGAAACGGCTGCGCTGAACGGCGAGATCAAGGCCATGTACATCATGGGCGAGAACCCGATGGGCAGCAGTCCCGATGCGAGAGAAGTCGAAGAAGGCCTGAGAAATCTCGAATTCCTGGTGGTTCAGGACATGTTCCTGACCGAAACCGCCAAGCTGGCTGACGTCGTGTTCCCGGCCTGCAGCTTTGCCGAAAAGGATGGCACCTTCACCAACACCGAGCGCCGCGTTCAGCTAGTGCAGCAGGCGATTCCGCCGGTCGGAGAATCACGCCCCGACTGGCAAATAATCTGCGCCGTTTCCGCCGCCATGGGCTATCCGATGCCGTATACCAGCTCGGCACAGGTGATGGAAGAAATCGCATCGCTGGTTCCATCCTACGGCGGCATCCGCCACGAACGCCTGCACAACGGCGGCTTGCAGTGGCCATGCTATGACGAAACCCATCCCGGCACGCGCTTCCTGTATGCCGTGGATTTTCCAACGGCAAGCGGCCTCGGAAAATTCCACGCGGTGGAATACGCCGATAACGGCGAGCATGCGGACGACAAATATCCACTTGTGCTTTCCACCGGACGCCTGCTGGAGCACTACCATACCGGAACCATGACCCGCCGCAACCGCGGCATCAACATGATGAAACCGGAAGGCGAAGTCGAGATTCATCCGGAAGATGCGCGCCGCTTCAAGGTGGCGCATGGCGAAAAAGTGCGGCTGGTCTCCCATCACGGCGAGGTGGAGGTCAAGGTGAAAGTAACCGAGCGTTCGCAGGAGGGGCAGATATTCTATCCGTTCCACTTTGCGGAAGCGTCCGCCAACCGGCTGACTGGCACGTCGCTAGATAAGCAATCGAAGACGCCGGCCTTCAAGCGCTCTGCTGCCAGGATCGAAAAAATCGTTTAGGCGCAGGCCGCATTGGCACGTTGTTAAAAGCATAAAACCCACCGAAATGGTGGGTTTTTTGTTTGTCCGCAGACCGATGCCAGTCGTGCTCCGGCATTATTTTGCCTATGGGAGTGCAAACCTGCTATCCGACGAGCTTTTTATTGCAATAATCTGTGGCAACACTCTTCTTCCCCTCAGGGCCGCTATCATGGCAAATATCTCGTCGTGGATTGATTTCTCCGCTTCATCGCCCGAAGTTGCCGAGCGTTTGATAGGGGCCACGTTCCTGGTCGGCGGGGTCGGAGGACGGATAGTCGAGACCGAAGCCTATGACCGTGAAGACCCCGCTTCGCACAGCTTTTCCGGCCAAACCAAACGCAATGCCGTGATGTTTGGCCCGCCCGGAAGAATATACGTTTATCGCTCCTACGGCATCCACTGGTGCCTCAACTTCGTTTGCAGGGAAGAAGGACACGGTGCGGCAGTCCTGATCCGCGCGCTGGAACCGACAGCCGGAATCGACGTCATGCGGGCCAGACGCGGGCTTGAGAACATACGCCTGCTCTGTGCGGGGCCGGGGCGGGTATGCCAAGCGCTTGCCATCACTCATGAGCATAACGGCATGGAGATCTACGCCCCTCCATTTCAATTGCTGGCCGCAACCGAGCCGATAGACGTGGCGAGAGGACCGCGCATCGGCATATCGAAAGCGATGGATGTGCCATGGCGTTTCGGGCTCAGGGGATCGCCTTTTCTGAGCAGGCCTATCAAACCGTCCTAGCCGCTCCCGGTGGCAATAGGCGGTTCAGCATCAGAATCGGCGAAACAGCATGTGACGAAAAAGAGTCTCTTTTGTCCTTCTTCGGCGGACTTGACGTGCTCTGTTTTCGAGCAAGCCAGGCCATGGAACAATGCGGTAACCAGTAGACTATCCGGACACGGCGTAAAAAAGAAATCGCCCACGAACGTACTTGCGCACTTGTGAGACTTGATGAGGCAAATGATGGGTGAATTAAAAAAACAGGGAATGCCTGAAAAACGCTTTCCTTTGCATGTCCGTTTCTATCTCGCGGGAATCATCGTCCTGATAGCTGGCTTGGCAAGCGCTGCCTTGATCTTCATTTCAACGGCAGACTACACCGGCGGGGAGCTGGAATATGAAATTACGCATAGCAAATCGTATGAGTTCCAATTGGAACGGATCGGCGGCAAGTCGGCGGTTCTGGGCGTTGAATTGACCCAATGGCTAGTCAGCTTGTGGCACGGAAAACGGCTGGCGTTTTCGGTGGCCTTTCTCTCGATCGGTTTCGCCATGATCTGCTTTTGGCTAGCCGATTATTACTCTTCTAAATACCAGCGCGATAACACCGAAGATAGCACCGGATGAGACCAGGCAGCCTCTCCGTTGGGTTTTGATGCTGCTTGTTCCATCTATTTATACCAACTTGCCTGAAACCACGCATCGGGCCTTTTCAAGGCAATCTCAATGACTATCAATTTCAACGATTCGACAAAACAGGAAATATGGAAAACTGTCCGCGCAATGAATGATGCGTGGACCAAGGGCGATCCCGACGACCTCGCAAGGTTTTTTCATCGAGACATGGTTGCCATTACGCCCTCAGACCGTAATCGCCTGGATGGCGGCGAGGCTTGCATTGCAGGTTGGAAAGGCTTTTCAAGTGCTGCGCGGATTCACCGCTGGGAAGAAATCGATCCGGCAATACAGATCTATGGCGATTCCGCAGTCATCACCTACTATTTCGACATGTCTTTCGAGATGAACGGACAAACGTTCGACATGGGAGGAAGGGACATGTTCTTCTTTGTCAAAGAAGACGGCAGATGGTGGGCTGTAGCCGATCAGTTCTCTTCTTTCCCGGCCTGACAGAATAACTGGAATTCTCAGCTCATCAGGATTAATGACCCGCAATCGTTTTCCCTACTCTGTGGGGCAACACCGATCCGATATAATCCGGAGAGTGCCGCATCATGTCCGGCGCCCGAAGAACCGGTACGGTCAGTGCCCGATCCCAAGCTGACATAGCGATGGATGATGACATGAGCAGCGGTTGGTCGTATTGGCACCTGGAAAAGGGAAAAGCATGGCTGAATCTGGAGAAAGCGGTTATAGCGGCGGGCTTGAGCCTGTGACGAACTGCGATCTGCTCGTTATAGAAACCCGGATAAGCTTCCCAAGGGAGGATGTTGTCGCGCTGCTGAAAGAAGGCGACGCGCTTAAAGTCGCACTTCAGTTATCCGGCGGAACACCTGTCGTGGTCGTTATGCACAAGGGGCAAGTAGCCGGTGAAGTAACGTCGCAGAAAGTTCAGCGGCTTCCCGAGTACATTATTCGGGGAACG
>Ga0366788_1003_pt1 | contig 55627 bp, 55 predicted proteins | sample TotcelN113001M11_FD_207041 | JGI IMG/M metagenome (GOLD analysis project Ga0366788, IMG submission 207041) | Enriched cells from coal bed in the Powder River Basin, Montana, United States - Total cells N11 rep2 HSBNCT.N11.300.1.M11 ...
GGGAAGTTCTGGCCTGTCCGCAAAAGGCGGAAGTTCGGCACAGCATGCAAAAGCAGGCAGCCAGAGCCACAAGAACCGATAGCACTTTCTTGGGGAATATATTTCCCCGCTATTTACGCAGGTTTATTGTCAGGCTGTGCATCACAAGCCTCCCATTTTGTAATTGGCGATCAAGAGATGGCGAACGACTGTCTCTTGATCGCCTGCTTTTTTAAGACGGAAGCTTGAAAGAAAGACCCTGTCCGGGGCGGCGGACCGGGTACTGTTAGAAGTTGCCAGTTGGTTGAATCTCGCTATTCCCTCATTGCAGCTTGGCTGACCCCGCTTCTGTTCCATCTATTTCATGGAGACGGCAATGGCAACAATTGAACAACTTGAGCCGAAGATTCATTATAGAGAACAGATGATGGGGGCCAGAGAGAATTTATGGAGGCGTCCGTCTTTTCCCGCGATTCGTTGGGGGTCCATCATTGCCGGCGTTGCAGTCGGCATGTCGATCCAGCTGGTGCTGGCGCTGCTCGGCATTGCCGCGGGCTTGACGCTCATGGACTACACCGGTAGCGATGTGGAAGTGGGGTACGGTTCATTGATATGGGCCGGCGCCAGTATGCTGACAGCCGCTTTCATCGGGGGATACGTGGCGGCGCGCATGTCCGGCATGAGAAGAAAGACGGATGGCGCATTGCATGGCGTGGTGTGCTGGGCCGTTTCCACATTGTTGTTTGCTGTAATGGCAACTTCTGCCAGCAGCGCTCTTCTGAACGGGCTTCTTGCCGCTGTCGGCCCGGAAGTTCCAGGGAACGTTCAGAGCAGCACTCAGAACGGCAGCCAGGGCAGCAATGTCGGGGTTGCCACATTCCTTAGGGGGCAACTGGGCGGGATTGTTGGCGCTGCCGACCTGCAGACACTGCAGCAGTATATTCAAACAGGGCAAAGAGACGAGGCCATACTGTTATTGAGCGCCATGGGAATTGATCCGGTACGCGCCGGCATGGTTGTCGATCAAGCCTTGGTTATGGCTGACAATATCGAACAAGAATCAACGCAGGGCCCGGCATCCGCAAACAGGGCGGCGGAGTCGGCAGGCGCTGCGGCCTGGATTGTCTTTTTAGGGGTCTTCCTGTCGCTGCTGCTGGGGGTGCTAGGCGGCCTGGTGGGCGCAATGGGTTCACGTCGCCTGATCTGGAAGAAAGACGATGCGGCCGCCCCAAGAAATGAGCCGGACAAAAAGGCGACGTGAATGGCTTGGCGCGCGCCGTGACGGAATCAGTTGGATATACTTGCCGGACGAACAGAATTGTTCATAAACTGTCATTCAAGCCAAAACAGTATGTGTCTTCCCGATATCCTAGGGCGGCCGTAGTGGGCGAACCCATCCAGCAGCGGCAGTCGGCAACCTTTTCCGAACAGGCCCGGCTTGTCTCTTCATTAATCAAAGAACAGCAATTCGTTTTTCCTGCCGCCGAGATTGAACTGGTGGAGACGCATATCTCATGGGTTCTGCTGTCGAGCCGATTTGCATACAAGATCAAGAAAGCGCTGCATTTCGATTTTCTCGACTTTACCGAACTGGAGATGCGGCGCTTCTTTTGTGAAGAAGAGATACGGCTGAATCGGCGGCTGGCGCCACAAATCTACCTTGACGTCATACCGATTGGCGGCAGCGTCGACGCCCCTGAATTCGGGCTAATGCCGGCCATGGAATATGCAGTTCGCATGAACCGTTTCGATATGGCGGACGCGATGGACCGAAGGCTGCAGGGCGGGACACTTTCTGCCGGCCATATCGATAGTCTGGCTACAATCTTGGCGCGCTTTCATCAGAGCCTTGTTTCCGCTCCGCTTGATCTGCCATATGGCGACGAACGGATCATATGCGCCGAGGCGATGCAAAACCTGAGGGAATTGCGTTTGCTTCTTTCCGGACCGGACGAAAAAGCGGCGATTGACAAGCTGCAACAAGCGGTCGAAAGTGAATATGAGGCGAAGAGAGGCATTTTCCGCCTGCGCCGCATGAATGGATTCGTGCGCGAATGCCACGGCGATCTTCACCTGTCCAACATTGTTGTTATTGACGACGAAGCCGTTCCTTTCGACGGCATCGAGTTCGATCCGGCTTTGCGCTGGATCGACGTTATCGCCGATATTGCGTTTCCCTACATGGATTTAATCCATTTTGCAAAGCCGCATTTGGCAAGCCGCATGCTGAACCGCTATCTGGAACAGACTGGCGATTATGAGGGCATGGATGTGCTGCATTTCTACGCTTCGGGTCGCGCCGCCGTGCGCGCCAAGGTACATGCCATTCGCGCTTCGCAACAACCTGCCGGTACCCGGGAAAGAGAAGAGGCGCTTGCCGCTTGCCGCAGTTACCTTGATCTGGCCGCGCTGTCTTTGTCGCGCCCGCGCGCTACGCTTATCATCACCTGCGGGCTGCCGGGATCGGGCAAGAGCTCCTTTGCCCAGGCCGCCCTTGAGATGAGCGGAGCGATAAGGATACGGTCCGATGTCGAGCGCAAGAGGCTGTTCGGGCTATCTCCCCTGAGCTGCAGCCTGGAACGCGCCGTTAACATTTATGGAGAGGGTGTGAGCGCGCGCACCTACGAGGCGCTGTATGAGATCGCCCGAAAGCTGCTGGCCGGCGGATTCAGCGTCATTGTCGATGCCGCTTTTCTGAAACAATCCGAACGCGATCGTTTTCACGGATTGGCGGAAAGTTTGGGAATCCCATTTGCCATCGCGTCGGTGCAAGCCGGGGAGGGCATGCTTCAAAAGCGCATAATCGAGCGCATGCGGCTTGGAAATGACCCGTCCGAGGCCGACCTCGGCGTTCTGTCCGTTCTGCAGGCAGCCAGCGAGCCACTTCTGCCGAAGGAGCAGGCATGGTCCGTGGAGTTCATCAATGACGGCGAGCAGGGCTTTGCTGCCGATGACCCGGGCTGGAAAAAACTGGAGCAGTTGCTATCCCGAGCAATGAAATGAAATAGTCGTGAAGAAGCGAAAAAGCGGCTCGCTGCCGCTTGAGCGGGCGCGCCGTCATTCCGAGCGAAAGCGATCAAGCAGCAGGGTCTCGCCGATTGCCGGGATCACAAGCCGCTCGTCCGGCAGATTCGCGCGCTTCCATGCATCGCGCAACAGTAGCGGCGGTTCATCCAGAGGTTCGTCCGACAGTTTGAACGTACCCCAGTGCATCGCGATGAAATATTCTGCCTCCAGCAGGAGAAACGCACGCACGGCTTCTTCGGGATCGATGTGCTGCGGCTGCATGAACCAGCGCGGCGCATAGGCGCCGATCGGCAGCATGGCCGCATCGATTCTGCCGCAGCGCTCGCGGATTTTCGAAAAGCCGTCGAACCAGCCGGTATCGCCGGAGTGGTACATGCGCATTCCATCGTGCTCAATCACATAGCCGCCCCACCAGCTCGCGTTAAGATCCGTTAGTCCGCGTCGGCTCCAGTGTTCGGCCGGAACAAAAGTGATCTGGAGCCCTTCAATTGTTTCCTGTTGCCACCAATCCATCTCGACCACGCGGCGCATGCCGTTGCGGTGAAACCATTTCCCCAATCCTCGCGGCACGACATACAGCGGATCAGGCCCAAGTTTCCTGAGCGTAGGGGCATCCATATGGTCGCGGTGGTCATGGGTGATCAGCACGACATCGATTTTAGGCAAGGCCGGCCAGTCCAGTCCCGGAGGACCGTTCCGCTTGATCCATCCGAGCGACATCGACAGCACCGGATCGATAAGTACGCTTTTCCCGCCAAGCTGGACCAGGAACGATGCTTGCCCGATCCATGTCAGCGTGTCCAGAGTGGCGCCGCGCAGCGCTTTTCCGTCGTTGAATACAAACGGCACCGGAACGTCGGTGGACGGCGACTTCGGGCGTTTTTCGTCGTAAAGACCCAGCAGCCACTTCATGACTTTGGTTGTTTGCGGCCTGCGAAAATTGCCCTTCATATTTGTGAAACGCATCAACTCGACTCCGGTTTTTTTGTTTGCGCCATCGGGCCTTTCGGCTTGAGCGGCAGTCGCGACTTCGGATTCATGCTTTATAAAGCGATGACCGTTACTCTTTCCGGCAAACCGGAATTATCCATTGTTTTTGAATTAAGAATATCCAAGAAATGGCAAAAACCGATTGAGCAATCATCTTTCAATGCAGAACACGGACGGACCGACGGAAAACTGTTGCCGGTTGCTGTTGTTGCGGAACATTAAAATCAAATGGTAGAGACCGGGTTCAAATCATGTGTGATTCGCATTTAACGCCGATCAGAGGGAATTCATGATGAAACAGGTGCTTGCCTTCGCAGTGGGGGTGGTCTTTGTCACGGCAGCACAGGCGGCGCCCGAAACCTATGTTATCGATAACGCGCACACCTTTCCACGGTTCGAATACAGCATCCTCGGTCGGTTGAGCAGGGAAAACAAATTTGATAAAACAAGCGGATCGATCACGCTCGATCGCGAGTCCGGGAATGGCAGGATTGAAATAAAAATTGAGGCCGGTTCAGTTAATACGGGTAATCCCGTGCTCAATAAAATCATCCGGGGCCGGGAGTTCTTCAATACGGAAAAATATCCCGAGATTTCTTATATTTCAAATGACCTTCAATTCGACGGCGACAAATTGATAGCGGTTCATGGGCTGCTGACAATAAAGGACGTGACCCGGCGGGTTGCGCTTAAAATCACCGATTTTTATTGCTTCTCCCAAGAAGCGCCGAAGATAAATATCTGCGGCGCCATTGCTAAAGGCACCGTCAAACGATCCGACTTCAACATGGGAAAGTATGCGCCGCAGGTCAGCGACGAAATGACGTTGCGAATAATCGTAGAGGCTGAAAACCGGATCGAGCCTGAATCGAGACCTCGATAACGCGATGGACATGTTTGGGCTGTGCCCAATAGAGGATTTGATGCTTCTCCGGTTTAATCCCGGCTATGCTGAAAGTGGAAAATTGATTGGCCCGGGAGATAACTTTGCTCTAAGTCATGCAGCCCGACAGAAGGGAAGTGTAAAAATGGATTTTTTGAATGTCTGCCGCTTGCGCCAAGCTTACGGAGGCCTGCGCTGAAGCTGTCGGTCTAATACAGCCTTAAAGGAGTTAATGATGAAATCGCTTATAAGCTTCATGGCCGCGATGGCTGTTGCTGCTGCCGCACAGGCCGCGCCTGTGACGTATGTTATCGACAATGCGCATACATTCCCGCGTTTTGGGTACAGCCACATGGGCTATTCCATGCAGCAGAGCCGGTTCGATAAAACGAGCGGAACCATTATCCTTGACCGGGAAGCGAGGACAGGGCGCGCTGAAATCAGGATCGATGCCCGGTCGGTCAGCACCGGAGTTCCAGCGCTCAACGATGTTATTCAGACCGAAGATTTCTTCAATACTAAAAAATATCCGGAAATCCTGTTTACCTCGAATGATTTTCAGTTCGATGGCGAAAAGTTGGTCGCGCTCAACGGTCAGCTGACGATTAAAGGCGTTACCCGGCCCGCGACATTAAACGTCACGTCTTTCAAATGCATGCCCAATCCGATGGACAAAAAAGACACCTGCGGCGCCAACGCGGTAGCAGTCCTCAAGCGTTCCGACTTCAATATGGGCAAGTATGCGCCGCAGGTCAGCGACGAGGTGGCTTTGAATATTGCTGTCGAGGCAGTCAGAAAGTAGATCCGGCCTGAGGCGCGCGGATTCCTGCGCAAGCTGCAAGGACGTATCGCACTTGCCATTTCTCCATTGCAAGCTTTACAATCGCGTTGTTCTGGTGCTCGCGGACATGTCCATGTCCGCGGTTAAACGGGAAACACGACGCTTCATTAAAACGAGCCAACGTGTGCTGCCCCCGCAACGGTAAGCAAGTGTCTTCGGACAAGCCCTCTCTCAATACCACTGTGCTGTTCGCATGGGAAGGTGAGGCGGTTTACTTGTTAGCCCGGATACCGGCCTGAACAGGAGAAAGTGATGCGGACGGGGAAACTCCGCGAACACGTAGCCTTTGCGCGAGCCATCCGAGCGCAACTGATTCCGTTTCGATACCCGACCGTCTCTCTTTCAGTGAATCAGGCCTGCGGGGACGCCGGCCTGGGGCTTTTCCGATTCCAGTTTATCCGTGGTTTCGCCTTTTTGGCCGCTTTGCCTAAAGCCGATTGCACCGGCGTTGGCTTGCACTGAAACAGCATCTTCGGCTTCGCATTGCCAAGTCAAGGTTCTGTTCGAGCGGTTCGTCTTCGCGCCACGAATGCACTGGAAACGGTCTATTTATCGAAGACAACATCATGATTTTTTCCGTTTCAAATGACCGCACTCCGGCATGGAAGCCGCTTGCGCTGGTTTCCATCCTGTCCGCCTGCTTCCTTCCCTCGGCTTCAGCGCAAACCCAAGATGACAAGACGCTGCCGTCCGTAGTGGTGACTGCGGCACGGTTCGAACAACCGCAAACCGAAGCTTTGCCGCACACGACGGTAATAACCGCCGAGATGATCCGCAATCGCCAGGCAAGCGATCTGCCGACTCTGCTGCGTTCCGAGGCAGGCATCGAAATTACGCAGAACGGAGGCGCCGGCACGGCTGCATCCCTGTTCATGCGCGGAACCAATTCGAACCAGAGCCTGATCCTGATCGATGGCATTCCGATTCGCGGTTCATCCGGCGGCGCGGCGGAACTGGAGCACATTCTTCCTGACCAGATCGATCATATCGAAATAGTACGAGGCAATGTATCCGCGATTTACGGTTCGGGCGCGATCGGCGGCGTGATCCAGATTTTCACCAAGCGCGGCACCGGTCAACCTGGAGTCAGCATGTCGGCAGAGGTCGGTTCCCGCGGCACCACGAAAGTGAGCGGCAGCGTATCGGGCAAGTCGGACGATACGCGCTATGCGCTGTCGGCGACACGGTTCAAGACGGACGGATTCTCTGCCATTAACACATCCCAGTCTCCGAACGAAAACCCGGACAAGGATGGCGATCGCAACGTCAGTCTTTCAGCATCTGTTTCGAAAGAGTGGAGCAAGGGAAATGAACTGGGCGCACGCATCTACGCTTATGATGCAAAATTCAGCTACGATGGGGGCGAGTCCCTCCTTACGGACAATACCGGCGCAAAATCGAAACAACAGACAATCGCCGCATATAGCAAGAATCGGCTGACTCCGGAGTGGCAGTCGACAGTCACGCTCTCGCATGCGAACACGCGCAATGAGGCGTTGACGACGCTGAATTCAGCGGTTTACAGTGAATCCAGTTACAAAAGCGAAACGGATATGCTGCAATGGGCGAACGAGGTGATGCTGTTGCCGAACTGGATGATGACAGCCGGCTTCGATGCTTCCCGGGAGAAAGCCGACATTTATTCTAATTATTATGGAAGTGCATCGCAGTTTTCTCCTTCCCGTTCGAATTCAAGCATATATACCGGCATCAACGGAAAATTCGATGCGAACAGCTTGCAATTCAACTTGCGCCAGGACCATGTGGGAGGCTCAGGATCGGATACAACGTACTACCTTGGCTACGGCTACGCGCTGACCTCGGCGTGGAAGCTGATCGCCAGCACTTCGACGGCTTTTCACGCCCCGACCCTCTCGCAATTGTACGATCCGAACATATACATCGGTAACCTGAACCTGAAGGCGGAAAGGGCTCGCTCTCATGAAGCCGGCGTGCAGTATGCTGCTGGCCCAACGCTGCTTCGCGCAACCGTGTTTGAATCGAAGACGCACGACCAGTTTGGCTATGAGGCCGGCCTGCCCGTCAATATTGACAGGGCCAGCAATCGCGGGCTGGAACTGAGCGCCAACAGCCGCATAGCTGATATCGATGTTCGCGCCAGCCTGACCTTGCAGGATCCGAAGAACGATTTGACCGATGAGACCTTGCAGCGCCGCGCTAAAACCATGGCCTCGCTGGCACTATCGAAAGCAATCGGTGCCTGGCGTTTCGGCGGCGATGTCCAATATTTCGGCCATCGTCCCGACGCAAGTTACGATGCCAACTGGCTAAAGGTGGCGCAGGAACTGCCATCGGTCTGGCTGGTCAACCTGAATGCGCGTTACCAACTCAGCAAGGAAGTGTCGCTATTCGGCCGGATAGAGAATCTGTTCGATCGGGAGTATCAGATGGCATACGGCTACAACCAGGCTCCGCGTGGCGTGTTTGTAGGGGTAAACTGGCGGCAATAACTTGAAATAATGAATAAGGGATGGCAGCGGTTAGGCCATCCGGCTTTTTTTGAAAGCGGTCTGAATGAGTGTGCAAGAAGAGTCATTCTTGAATATGGCGTCCGCCTCCCCAAGCATTACGCCAGGGGGGGCGGTTCGCCGCCGCGCGTTTTATATTGTATTCAGCCTGTCCTTGCTCGCCGTGGCCAGCATTGGATTCGCGTGCATGGTTGGTTCAGTGGCTCTGCCGCCAGCGGATCTGGCGACCGCAATGATGGAGATAGCGAAGGGCGATCCGACATCGCTGGCCGCTTCTCTGCTTGAGTTGCGCCTGGAGCGGGCGCTTTCGGCGTTCGTGACGGGCAGCGCATTGGCGCTGGCAGGGGTGATGATGCAGGTTCTTCTGCGCAATCCGCTGGCCGACCCGTACGTGCTCGGCGTTTCGGGCGGCGCCTCGGTCGGAGCTCTGCTGGCGATGTTGTTCATGGGCGCGGCATGGATGATCGATGCCGCCGCATTCGGCGGCGCGGTTCTGGTTGCTGTTCTGCTGTACTGGCTGGCGCGGCGCGACTTGCGCGGCAATATGGCGGCCGAAGGTTCATCCCAATTGCTGCTGACCGGCGTGATCCTGGCGTCCGGATGCGGCGCGCTGGTGACGCTGGTGCTGTCGATCGCGCCGGACAGCCGTCTGCGCAGCATGGTGTTCTGGCTGGTTGGCGATCTGTCGGGCTCGCAGTCGGGCTGGCTGCCGTGGTCGGTGCTTGCCGTCGCGTTCGCGTTTGCCCTTTGCACTGCCCGCTCGATCAACCTGGTTGCGATGCAGTCGCAGGCGGCGGCAACTCTGGGCGTTCGCGTCGGCGCGCTCAGAAAAGCGCTGTTCCTGTGCTCTGCAATCCTGACCGCGACTGCCGTGACCGGCGCCGGCAGCATCGGCTTTGTCGGCTTGGTCGTGCCGCATGCATGCCGCTTTGCGTTCGGTCCCGATCATCGGTTGCTGCTGCCTGCCTCGGCTATCGGCGGCGGCGTGTTCCTGGTCATGGCCGATACGCTCGCGCGCGTCGTGCTGGCGCCGCAACAGCTCCCTGTCGGGGTAGTGACCGCGATGATCGGCGTGCCGGTTTTCCTGTTTCAACTATACCGTTTCCATCGCCACTGACATGATGCAAGTGCAAAATCTCCGGCTGTCGATGGGCGGCCATGTACTGGTCGACGGACTCGACTGGCAGATCCGGGGCGGCGAATGCTGGTCGGTCATCGGGCGCAACGGCGCCGGTAAAACGACTTTGCTGCGCGCGCTGGCCGGCCTGAATTCGCCCGATGGCGGCAGCATTCTGCTGGGCGGCAAGGCGCTGGCGGAATGGCCGCTGCTTGAATTGGCCCGCGCCCGCTCTTTCCTGCCGCAGGCGCGGACCGACGCATTCGGCTACCGCGCCATTGAAACCGTGCTGGCGGCGCGTCATCCGTACCATGCGCAGCGATACTGGGAAACCGAGGCGGACCAGCATGCCGCCTATGCGGCGATGCAGGCTATGGAAGTGGCCGATCTGGCGCAACGCGACGTGCGCACCTTGTCGGGCGGCGAACGGCAGCGTGTCGCGATTGCGGCGCTACTGGCTCAGGATACACCCTTGCTGTTGCTGGATGAGCCGGCCAACGCGCTCGACCTAGGCCATCAGGTGCGCTTGATGAATTTGCTGGCTACGCTTTGCCGCGAGCAGGGCAAGACGGTAGTGATGGTGATACATGACCTGAATCTGGCGCACGATGTCGCCACGCACGCGTTGCTGCTGGAAGGCGACGGGCATTGGCAGGCGGGGCCGGTCGACGTAGCGATGAATCCGTCGCAACTGTCGCGTTGCCTTGGTCATCCGGTAGAGATCGTCCGGCATGGCGCCCGCTCGATATTTATCGCCGCCGGCGCAAGCCGGTCTACATAGGAATGAAAATCGTGAACAGACTATTGCTGCTGTTCCTGTTCGTGGCGAGCCATGCCCTGGCGGTCAGCGTGCGCGACGATGCAGGCCGGACGGTGACTCTGCCGCAGCCCGCAAAGCGGATAATCGCGACAGCCCCGCACATTACCGAGCTTCTGTTTGCAGCCGGAGGCCAAGGGAAAATTGTCGGGGTGACAGGCTACAGCGACTATCCAGCAGCCGCGCGCGCCATTCCGCAAGTGGGCGACGTCCGGCAACTGGACATTGAGAGAGTGCTTGCTCTCAAGCCCGATCTGCTGGTTGTATGGAAGGGCGGCAATCCGGAACGCCAGATCGAGCAGTTGCAACGGTTGGGGATTCCCGTCTATTACAGCGATCCGCATGATTTGAAAGACATTCCGGCTGGCATTTTAAGTCTGGGGAAGCTGCTTGGCACTGAAAGCGTAGCTCAAAAGAACGCATCCGAATTGAGCCGGAAACTGCACAAGTTGTCTGCGCAATACGGAAAACGTCCGGTCGTGCGCGTCTTCTACCAAGTGTCGGAAAGACCCTTGTATACGCTGAACGGACGGCATATCGTCAGCGATGCGATCCGTGTCTGCGGCGGCAGGAACGTCTTTTCAGACATGAAGGTTACTGCGCCGAACATTAGCCTCGAATCGGTGCTGAAGGAAAATCCGGAGATCATATTCAACTCGAGTGTCGAGGAAGGCAAAAGCGGACTGGATCTGTGGCGCCGGTATGCAACGCTGGAGGCGGTGCGGCGCGGAAACCTGTTCGACATCAATCCCGATTTGCTGGATCGCGCCGGACCGCGAATGATCGATGGTACAGCCGTGCTGTGCGAAAAAATGGAACAGGCACGGCAGAACCGCAGAAAACGCTAGGGATGGCACTGTCTCCCGGCATCGCCACTCGCCCCTCTATCGCCACGTTTTCAAGTTAGGGCGCGTTTTTCCGGCTCGGAGGCAGCTATGGGGAGCGGTAGAGCTCCCCATAGCTGCCTCCGGTCGATCGGTTCCCGAACGAGTTCCCGGCTTTATATTTCCAGGTTGTCGATCAGCCTGGTCGCGCCAAGCCTGGCCGCAGCCAGCACTACCAGCGGCTCGCCTTCCGCCAGATCGCCGGCGGTGGGAGGCTGCAAGTTGACGCGCTTGCGGATCGACACGTAGTCGGGAGCCCAGTTGCGCTGCGCGAGCATTTCCATTGCGTGCCTTTCAACCTTGAATACGTCCAGGTGCCCGCTGCGGATTTCATTGGCGACTTGCTGCAGTGTCTGGAACAGCATCGGCGCTTCGGCGCGTTCTTCCTTGCTCAGGTACATGTTACGCGATGACAATGCCAGCCCATCTTCGGCGCGATAGGTTTCGGCGGCGATGATTTCGGTCGGCAGCGCGAACTGCTTGCTCATGTTGCGCACGATCATCAATTGCTGGTAATCCTTCTTGCCGAATATGGCGACTTTCGGTTGCACGCACGAAAGCAGCTTCAGCACGACCGTCGTCACGCCATTGAAAAAGCCGGGGCGGAATTTGCCTTCCAGCACATTGCCCAGATCTTCCGGCGGCTGCACGCGGAATTCCTGTGGTTCCGGATACAAGTCTTTTTCCGTTGGCGCGAACAGAACGTAGACGCCTTCCTTTTCCAGTTTTGCGACGTCGGCCTGGAAAGTGCGGGGATATTGATCAAAGTCCTCGTTCGGGCCGAACTGAAGCCGGTTGACGAAAATGGAAGCGACCACCGGATCGCCATGTTTCTTTGCCAGGCGCATAAGCGACAGATGGCCTTCGTGCAGGTTGCCCATGGTAGGCACATAAGCGGTACGCAGTTGCCCGCGCAATTGATTGCGCAACTCTTCAATAGTCGTAATGATTTTCATGATATCCAGTTGTCCTTGATGCTGTCCGGACGGAAAGCGCTCTATCTTGCCCGCAGGCGGCGACAAAGCAGTTGAAAGAAAGTCGGCGTATATCGGGATCAGTCATGAGAATGAGCCAGACGTACATAGATTGGGGCCAGGGCTTCCGCCTGCGTGATTTCCACCAGCGTTTCCTTCGCCAGTTCCAGCAGCGCCAGAAAATTGACCACCACCACTGCAGTTCCGCGCGAAGGGTCGAACAGATCGAAAAATTCGACGAAGCCGGCAACCTGCAAATAGCGCAGGATTGATGACATGTGTTCGCGCACGGAGAGAGCCTGACGGCTGATTGTATGATGCACGGTCAGTTTCGACCGCTTGATTACCTCTGCAAAGGCTGCGTGCAGGTCTGACGGAGCGACTGCGGGCCACAGCACCGCCGGGTCGGGCGGAACCGTTATACACGGACGCAGAAACTCATGCCCCAGTTGAGGCATCTCCCCGATTTGCAAAGCGGCGAGCTTGATTTTTTCATATTCGAGCAGGCGGCGCACCAGTTCGGCGCGTGGATCTTCTTCCTCCTCGCCGCTGCCGCTTTTGGCGGACGGCAACAGAAGGCGCGATTTTATTTCGATCAGAGCGGCTGCCATGAGCAGGTATTCGGCGGCCAGCTCCAGGTTGTTTACCCTGATCTGGTCGATGTATTGCAGATACTGCTTCGTTAACTGCGCCATCGGAATGTCGAGGATATTGAAATTCTGCCGGCGAATCAGATACAGCAACAGGTCCAGCGGCCCTTCGAATGCTTCCAGAAACACTTTCAACGCTTCAGGAGGAATGTAAAGGTCGGCCGGCATCTTGAACATCGCCTCGCCGTACAGGCGTGCGATGGCAATGCCGTCCGCTGTTTCTGCATCGATGGGATTTGGTGCCAGTAGTGCTGGATCGGCATGCGCCGAATATACATTCATCTCAAGTACGTTGATTACCTGTTAGCGGTATACGTAGGCCGGCTGCTTCAGGCGGGACTGATTGTCGCGGGCCCGAGCATCCAGATCGAGCGGTTTTTTGTCCCACAGCAGCGCCATCCCTTTTCTTTGCTGATCGGCAAGGGAGGGGGTTTTTTTCTTGAGGTCCTGAAAAAACTGGTCTAATTCCGATTGATAAGAGGAATTTTGCCGTGAGAATTTCATGTTTTATCCGAAGAAGAAGCATGTTAAATACATTTTAACCGCAATTGCATTAATGCGGCGAAAAAATGTTTCTCTCTTTGCCTCAGTGTGTATTACGGAAGCATGAATAACACTTTTTTATTATAGTATGAAAATATAGAGGTATAAGCAAAAAGCATTGATCCGGAAAGATTTGACCGGCTTGGCGAAAAACACACGGCCCTGTATCCGCAGCACGCTCCGCCTTGTTTACTTTCCGAGCTTTCTACGCATCACCACGGGCGGCGGCTCCATTGGATTGGCATGCGAATATTCCAGCTCGGATGCGATCTCAAAGCCGAATGCCGCATAAAAATCCAGCAGGCGAGGCTGGTCGGCTCTTACCGCCAGCCGCAGTTCGCTGACGTTGCTAGCCAGCGCCTGGTGAATAACCGCTTCCAGCAAATACTGCGACAGGTTGTTGCCGCGCTGCCGGGGCAACACGCCCATGCGCATGATTTCCAAGACGCCGGGGGCGTCGTCCAGCGGCGTCCAACGCACCGAGCCGGCAGGAGTGTCGTCAACCAGCAGGATGAAGCCGCCTCCGCTTCGCAGATGCGCCAGGGCATCTGCTTCCGTCTCGCGGTGGCCGCTGGACGTGCTGGCCACCTTGCCGGCCCAGGCGGCCCTGGTCAGTTCGGCTATCAGCCGGGCGTCTTCCAGAGTTGCTTCCCTGACGGTTATGCCCATTGACCGACCCTTATCGTATGCGCATGCCTTCTTTTGCGCCCGGCCATGGATTGAGGATATAAATGCCGGGATTCGATTTTTCATCGGCGGCGGACGCGGCCAGCACCATGCCCTCGGAAACGCCGAACTTCATTTTGCGCGGCGCCAGGTTGGCGACCACGACTGTCATCTTGCCGATCAGTTCTTCGGGTTTATACGATGAACGTATTCCTGCGAATACATTGCGCAGGCGTCCCTCCCCAACGTCGAGCGACAGGCGCAGCAGCTTGTCGGCCCCCTCCACCAGGCCGCAGTCGACGATGCGGGCGATCCGCATGTCGACCTTGACGAAGTCGTCGATCGTGATTTGCGCTGCGATCGGCTCAATCGCGGTTTCCTCCGCTTTGTCGGTTTCGGCTGCAGCGGGCGCGGCCGCTTCGAACAGCGCGTCTATCATCCTTGGCTCGACGCGCTGCATCAGGTGCGAGTATGTATTGATCAGGTGCCCGTCCGGTATCGGTTTGTTGACGTCGTCCCACTGCAGGGCTGGCAGGTTCAGGAAGGATTCAACCTGCAGCGCCAGTTCCGGCAGTACCGGCTTCAGGTAAAGGGTCAGTATGCGGAATGCTTCCAGCAGGCGGCTGCAGACTTCGTGCAGCGCGGAATCCAGCGCCGGATTTTTCGCCAAGACCCAGGGCTTGTTCTCGTCAACGTAGGCATTGATCATGTCGGCCTGCTGCATGATCAGGCGCAGCGCCTTGCCGAATTCGCGCGATTCATACAGTTCCGCCACTTCAGCGGCAACAGCGCGCAGTTCCGACAGGAAAGGATCCTCGTCCGTTGCCCAGTCCGATATGATTTTGCCGCCGAACTTCTTGGAAATGAAACCTGCGGCGCGGCTGGCGATGTTCACGTACTTACCGATCAGGTCGGAGTTGACGCGGGCGATGAAATCGTCCGGGTTGAAGTCGACGTCCTCGACGCGGGCGCTCAACTTGGCGGCGATGTAATAGCGCAGCCATTCGGGGTTCATGCCGATGTCGAGATAGCGTAGCGGAGAAATGCCGGTGCCGCGCGACTTGGACATCTTCTCTCCCGACACGGTGATAAAGCCATGCACGAATACGTTGTCCGGTACTTTTCTGCCGGAAAACTTGAGTGTCGCCGGCCAGAACAGGGTGTGGAAATAAATGATGTCCTTGCCGATGAAGTGATACTGCTCGGTTTCGGGATCGGCCATGAAGGCGTCGTAGTCACGCCCGGTCTTGTCGAAATAGTTTTTCAGCGAAGCCAGGTATCCGACCGGCGCATCGAGCCAGACGTAGAAATACTTGCCCGGCTCGTCCGGAATCTCGATGCCGAAGTAAGGAGCGTCACGGCTGATGTCCCAATCCGTCAGTCCGGTATCCTGTCCATCCCTGCCTTCCAGCCATTCGCGTGCCTTGTTGGCGACTTCCGGCTGGAGCCGCGGCTTGCCGTTCACGTCGCCCAGCGCCCATTCGCGCAGGAACTGTACGCACTGCGGATCCGAAAGGCGAAAGAAAAAATGCTCGGACGATTTCAGCACCGGGGTGGCGCCTGAAAGCGTTGAATACGGATTCGTCAGTTCCGTCGGCGCATAGACGGCGCTGCAAACCTCGCAGGCGTCGCCGTACTGGTCCTTGGCGCCGCATTTCGGGCATTCCCCCTTGATGTAGCGGTCGGGCAGGAACATGTTCTTGACCGGATCAAAAAATTGTTCGATGGTCTTGGTCGCAATGAAGCCGGCGGCTTTCAGCTTGCGGTAGATGTCCTTCGAAAAAGCGTGATTCTCGGGGCCGTCGGTCGAATGCCAGTTGTCGAAGCCGATATGGAAGCCTTCCAGCGGGCGCTTGCGTCCGGCGGCGATGTCGGCCACGAATTCCTGGGGCGTCTTGCCGGCCTTTTCGGCTGCGATCATGATCGGCGCGCCGTGCGCGTCGTCGGCGCAGACGAAGTGAACCTCGCGCTGCCTGCCGTCGTCCTGCTGCATGCGCTGGAAACGAACCCAGATATCGGCCTGGATGTATTCCATGATGTGACCGATGTGAAACGGCGCGTTGGCGTAGGGAAGGGCAGTAGTGACAAACAGCTTGCGGGTCATGGTAAAGGCGCTTTTGACAAATAAAAAAGACATTTTAACAGCGGAACAGTTCATCCAGAATAGAGGGTGCCATGTCATTGACGAATTGCGCTAGACTTGTGGCTGGATATAGGGAGAAAACGATGAGCATTACCGCAGAAGCCGTGAACGAAGCGTTGTCGAAAGCGATTGATCCTAATACGGGAACCGATTTTGTCGCTTCCCGTTCGGTCAAGAATGTTGAGATCGGCGGTTCCGACGTTTCGCTTTCCATCGAGTTGGGCTACCCGGCAAAGAGCCAGTTTGAAACAATAAGGAAAAGCGTAAGTTCGGCCTTGCAGGGCGTGCCCGGCATCGGCAAGGTAAGCGTGAACGTCGTTTCGAAAATAGTCCCGCACCGGGTGCAGCGCGGCATCAAGTTGCTGCCTAACGTGAAGAACATCGTTGCCGTCGCCTCCGGCAAGGGCGGGGTCGGCAAATCGACCACTGCCGCCAACCTCGCATTGGCGCTGGCGGCCGAGGGCGCGTCGGTCGGCCTGCTCGACGCCGACATTTACGGTCCGTCGCAACCGATGATGATGGGAATTGAGGGTAAGCCCAGTTCACGGGACGGCAAAACGATCGATCCCTTGGAAAAGCATGGCGTGCAGGTAGCGTCGATAGGCTTCATGATCAATCCGGACGAGCCGATGATCTGGCGTGGCCCCATGGTTACTCAGGCATTGCTGCAACTGCTGGAGCAGACCAACTGGCGCGACCTCGATTACCTGCTCATCGATATGCCGCCCGGCACCGGCGACATCCATCTGACTCTGGCGCAAAAAATTCCTGTCACCGGGGCTGTGATCGTCACGACGCCGCAAGACATTGCCTTGCTCGATGCGAGGAAGGGATTGAGGATGTTCGAGAAAGTCGGCGTACCGATCCTGGGGGTGATAGAAAATATGAGCCTGCATATTTGCTCGCAATGCGGCCATGCAGAGCACATCTTCGGCGAGGGCGGCGGCGAGCGCATGGGCAAGGAGTACGGCGTGGAGTTTCTCGGCGCGTTGCCGCTCACCCTGTCGATTCGCGAGCAGACCGATGCCGGAACGCCCCCGGTCGTGGCGGATCCCGAAGGCGCCATCGCTCAGTTATACAAAGAGATTGCGCGCAAGCTCGCCGTCAGCGTGGCGAAAAAGGCAAAGGACATGTCGGGCAAGTTTCCAACCATTACGGTCCAGAACACCTGATTTCATTCGGGGGCCGTCCGTAACTTTGGCAACTTCGCCTTGCCGTGCAAAAGCACTGTCTGCGGCTCGTTTTCGCGTTATGAGCGGTTCGCGCTTGAAATGGCGCAGCCTTCGTCTGCCGATGAAAATCGATGAAACCGCCGGGGCGGAAACGGGCTGAATTCAGGCGCAGGCGCCGAATACTTCATCAAGGGCCAATATGCGGCCGGTATCGGTCGCGTCGTAACCTTCCAGCTGGTTTACTTCCGACCTGAATTTATCGCTTTGCAGTATTTCGACCACGTCAAGCACGGGCGACTGGCCGATCGAATCCTTTTGCGCTGCAAAGAAATACCTTTCCTTCATCAGCGGAATAAAATCCAGCCCGAAGCGGCGTGCCGCCGTTTCAACTCCGAAACCGACATCGGCCATATTGCTGGCAATGTATGCGGCAATTGCGGAGTGTGTGAATTCGGAGGTCTCGAAACCGCTGATCGCGGCAGGGCAGATAGCGGCCTGTTCCAGCAAAAGCTCCAATACCTTGCGTGTGCTTGAACCGGCCTGGCGGTTGACGAAGCGAACGCCGGTTCGCGCCAGATGGGCCAGCGATGTGATCTTCTTTGGATTGCCGGGCGCCACAAACAGCCCCTGATTCAGGTTGGCGACATGGATAAGGCAGTGCTTTTTCCGGTCGAGGTAAGGGGAGTAGTATTGAATGGCAGTCGATTCGAACGCGCCGATCGGGACATGAAACCCGGCCAATTCGCATTCCTTCTGGGAAAAGGCGGCAACGGCTTCCTTGCCGCTCAGGTAACGCAAGTCGATCGGCAATTCATCCCGGTCGAGGCATCGCATCAGCGCGTCCACTGCAAAGCCGTAACTGGCGCACAGGCGCACCGTGTTGCCGGGCCCGGCTATGCTTTGGTCAAGTTCTCTTTCCAGCTCCGAAGACAGGCTTTCAAGCGTCGGCGACAGCCGAGCGGCAATGCGGCGTTCCGCCCAAAGCAAGGTCGAACCAAGTCGGGTCAGCGTTGTGCCGCGGCCGCGTTGTTTTTCAAGGAGCGCCCCACCCAGAATCGCTTCCGCTTCCCGCAACAGGCCCCATGCGTGGCGATACGAGAGATTGACCGATTTCGCGGCCTGCAGGATCGCGCCCTGCGACTGGATAGCCGACAGCAAACGCAGCAGCAACGCAGTATCCATCGATGCGTTTTTGCTAAACGAGATGCGCCAGTGCGGCTCTATTGAAACTCTATACATGCCTCATTTTACATAGACGTCTTTATTTATGCAAAAAATAGCATATAGCGTCTCAAAATAACCGGTGGTAAGATGCAACGTTGAAAAAATTTTGCATGCGCAATTGCTTGATTGCACATGAATAAGTACGTTTTCACGGCATTAATAAGTAGGTTTTCACGGCAAATATGTGGATGTTCACATAGTGAGACTTCTTTTTATAATTTTAGGAGTGTAATGTATGGCTGCTTTGAAGTTCCTCAATAAGGAATACACTATTGGAGGAGAAGGGTTCAATCGCTGGCTGGTTCCTGCATCAGCGTTGATGATTCACCTATGCGTCGGCATGGGCTACGGCATGTCCGTGTTCTGGCTGCCGATGTCCCGTCTTGTTGGTGTCCAGCAAGGTACCGGCAAGGCTCTTGCCTGTCCTGCTGACATGAGCGTTGTAGCCCAACTCTTTACAACCAGTTGCGACTGGAAAGTCGTGATGTGCAGCGTGGTGTTCGGCATCCTGTTTTTCATGCTGGGTACGACTACCGCGATTCTGGGCAACTGGCTCGAAGTGGTCGGGCCGCGCAAGTGCGCCGTTACTTCATGCATCTGCTTCGTCAGCTTCTTCCTGCTGGCGTCGTTGGGCGTTTACATCCACCAACTCTGGCTGATCTGGGTCGGCGCCGTTATCGGCGGCATCGGATTGGGCCTGGGATACATTACTCCGGTTTCGACCCTGATCAAATGGTTCCCTGATCGCGTCGGCATGGCAACTGGCCTGGCAGTCGGCGGTTTCGGCGGCGGCGCAATGGTTGGCGCACCGATGGCTCAAGCCCTGATGAGCATGTATGCAACGCCGACTTCTGTTGGCCTGTGGCAGACATTCCTGACGATGGCTATCGTTTACTGCGCCTTCATGCTGTTGGGCGCGTTCACTATTCGCGTTTCTCCCCCGGGCTATAAGCCTGCTGGCTTCGTGCCGGTTAATACGGGCAACATGGTCGACGATGGCCACGGCGGTCTGGTGGAAGCCAGTGCCTTTAACGTGCGCACCAATACCGCGATGAAGACGCCGCAGTTCTGGTTCTGCTGGGGCATGCTGTTCCTGAACATCGCTGCCGGTATCGGCGTTATCTCGATGGCTTCCCCGCTGCTGCAGGAAGTGTTTGCCGGTAACCTGATCGGCCTGCCTGGTGTTGGCTTCGACCTGTTGAACGATGCGCAAAAAGGTCAGATCGCTGCAATCGCTGCTGGCTTTACCGGACTGCTGTCCATGTTCAACATTGGCGGCCGCCTGTTCTGGGCCACCTTGTCCGACAAGCTCGGCCGCAAGAATACCTACTACATCTTCTTCGTCGTTGGCGCGATTCTGTACGCTACCATCCCGACGCTGGCTCTGTCCCTGAACTTGATCATGTTCCTGTGCGCCGTCTGTATTTGCATCTCGTTCTACGGCGGTGGCTTTGCGACGATCCCGGCTTACCTGGCTGACCTGTTCGGCACGCAATTCGTCGGCGCTATCCACGGACGTCTGCTGACCGCATGGTCCTCGGCAGGCTTGCTGAGCCCGTTGCTCATCAACATCATCCGCGACTACCAGTTGAACCATGGCGTGCCCCGTGCGCAAGCTTATAGCGTCACGCTGTACATCATGGCCTGCTTCCTGGTTGTAGGCTTCTTCTGCGCAGTCTTTGTTCGCCCTGTTGCCAGCAAGTTCTACATGACTGAAGAGGAACTGGCATACGAGAAGCACAAGCTGGAAGACAAGATTGCGCATGCGCAGGAATCCGGTGCGATTGTTGCCGGCAAGCCGACTTCGGCCGCCACGCTCGCGATCTGCTGGCTCATCGTCGGCATTCCGCTGGCATACGGTGTCTGGCAGACTCTGCTGCAAACCGTACTGATGTTCAAGTAATACCTGCTGATCGTTTAACCGTTCAGTATCCAAACCGTCCGCAAGCAGTGAAAGCTGTTTGCGGACGGTTTTTTTATTTCAGCAGTAAAATGGCAATTACTTAACGCCGCAAGTTAACCGCTTGAAATCACTATGACCATTCCCCTGCTGTCCAGTGCCGTTTCTCCACTTGTTACAGAAGTAAAAGCTATGGACGAGCGTGGTCGCGTCAGCCTTATTCACATACCGTCCGAGCGCCCGCTGACGCTTTACCTGGATAAGCGCGAACTGGTCACGCTCATGACGATGGGTGGCTGGCCGGAAGCCCTGGCGCTTGGATATCTGCGCAATCAGCGCCTGGTCAGATCGATAGAGGATATTGTCTCGGTGCAGGTCGATTGGGAGGTGGATTCTGTAGCCGTTACCACGCGCGGTGGCGTGCCTGATATCGAAGAGCGAACCGCCAGGCGGATAGTGACAACCGGCTGCGGCCAGGGAACGGTATTCGGCGGATTGATGGATGAAGTCGAATCGATTGTCCTGCCTGCGAATGCGCAGATTTCCCAACAAACCGTTTACCGTATAGTCGATCTCATCCGTACGCAACAGACAATCTACAAGCAGGCTGGTTCGGTGCATGGCTGCGCGTTGTTTACATCGCAAGGGAAGTTACTGTATTTCACCGAGGATATCGGTCGCCATAATGCAGTCGATGCGATTGCCGGCCGCATGTGGCTCGATGGTGTCGATGGGGGCGACAAGATTTTTTATACCACCGGCCGCCTGACTTCGGAAATGGTGATAAAGGGGGCGCAGATGGGGCTTCCTTTCCTGATGTCGCGTTCCGGTACGACGCAAATGGGCCACGCAGTGGCCGATCGTATCGGCATGACCTTGCTGACGCGCTGTTCAGGCCAGCATTTTCTGGCGCTGACTCATCCGGACAAGGTAATACTTGACGCTCAGCCGTAAATTTGCAAACAAGGATTCGCGCCCGGCAAGAGGCGCGTTCTTGCCTAAAAATCGATGTTCCATGATCAATCGCGGGCATTACCGGTTGCCAACGCGGTAAAATAGACGTTTTTCAGCTGCGGCTTTCGATACTGATTGCGCTCAAATTCCTATGACTGTCCGAACAAGATTTGCACCCAGCCCGACCGGTTTTCTTCATCTGGGCGGAGCCCGCACCGCGCTCTACTCTTGGGCCTATGCCCGCCATTTCGGCGGTAAATTCATTCTGCGCATCGAGGACACCGACCTGGAGCGATCCACGCCCGAAGCCGTACAGGCCATTATCGATGGCATGGAATGGCTTGGCCTGCAGCATGACGAAGGCCCTTTCTACCAGATGCAGCACATGGACCGGTACCGCGAAGTGATTGCGCAGATGCTGGCGGAAGGGACTGCCTATCATTGCTACTGCTCTCCGGAGGAAGTGGATGCGATGCGGGAACGTCAGCGCGCGCAAGGTGAAAAGCCCCGCTACGATGGCACATGGCGCCCCGAGACCGGCAAATCGCTGCCGCCGACCCCGCAGGATCGCAGGCCGGTGGTGCGCTTCAGGAATCCGCTGGACGGCGACGTCACCTGGAACGACATGGTAAAAGGCGAGATCACCATATCCAACCGCGAGCTGGACGATCTGATTATTGCGCGCTCCGACGGAACCCCAACTTACAATTTCTGCGTCGTGGTCGATGATTGGGATATGCGCATATCCCATGTGATCCGCGGCGACGACCATGTCAACAATACGCCTCGGCAAATCAACATACTGCAGGCGCTTGGCGCGACGTTGCCGAATTATGCACACCTCCCGATGATACTGGGCTCGGACGGCGAGAAGTTGTCCAAGCGGCATGGCGCAGTCAGCGTGATGGAATACCCGGAGGAGGGCTATCTTCCGGAAGCGATGCTGAATTATCTGGCCCGCCTGGGCTGGAGCCATGGGGACGATGAAATATTCTCCATGGAGCAGTTCTGCGAATGGTTCGACTTCGACCATATGTCCAAGTCGGCGGCGCAATTCAACCCGGAAAAGCTGGCGTGGCTGAATAACCACTACATCAGGCTGGCCGACGACGCCCGGCTAGTGAAGCTGGTGCTTCCCTCTCTGGTGCGCGACGGCGCGCATTTCGTTGGCGCTCCTGAACTGGAGCCGGTCATTGCATTGTTGAAGGAGCGCGTCAACACGGTCAATGAACTGGCGGACGCGGCGATGCTGTTTTACCGCCATCCCGAACCGGATGCGGACCTGCTTGCCAAGCATCTGAACGATGCCGCCAAGCAGGCGCTGACCGACTACGCCCGCCATTGCAAGAGCGTCGAATGGAGCAGGGAAGCGATTTCGGTCATGATGAAAGAGGTTCTGGCGGAACACAAGCTCAAGATGCCGCAACTTGCGATGCCGCTACGCCTGATCCTGACGGGCCAGCTGCAGACGCCGTCGATCGATGCCGTGGTGCATTTGTTCGGGCGCAATACGGTATTGCAGCGGCTTGAGCATACTTTTGGTTCAGCCTGCTTTCAGTGAAGAATTCACGCAAGAAAATGTTCATTTACATTTCACTACAAGCTTTGCTATAATCTTTCTTCTGCGCAGGGGGTATAGCTCAGCTGGGAGAGCGCTTGCATGGCATGCAAGAGGTCAGCGGTTCGATCCCGCTTACCTCCACCAGCAAAGCAGGTTTGCTGGATAGCAGAAAAAGTAGTTGAACAAATGCAGTCCCCATCGTCTAGAGGCCTAGGACATCACCCTTTCACGGTGAGTACAGGGGTTCGAATCCCCTTGGGGACGCCAGGATTGCAAGCCCTGATCAGTCAGGGTTTTTTATTTCCTCTTATGCGGTTGCGCTATTTAAAAGGCAAAAGTTAGGAGAGGCACGGGCAGTTTACTGTCCCCATCGTCTAGAGGCCTAGGACATCACCCTTTCACGGTGAGTACAGGGGTTCGAATCCCCTTGGGGACGCCAGTTATAGCAGTTAAGCCTGATTCGATCGATTTGCATGAGCTTGCCAGGCTCCTGTTTTTCACTCGGGCTGATGCGTCCTTCTATTTGAACTTCGGTTTAAATATCCGTTTTCTCAGCCGAATACAAACCGGCTGCAGGCAGGGCCTGATCCATTTCGGGTGAAACGCATTTTCCTATAGCGGTTATGAAAACGGCAATTATGCCGTGCATGGGTAAAATCCTCTACAATATGATTCCCTGCTTCACCTCACCTCATCATGCGTCGTCCATTGAAAACATCCCCTCATAAACTTTCCCCTGACAGCCAGCGCCTGATTGCGCTGGCAGAAGCAACGAACCAGGCCAGCAGCCGTTTGGAAAGGCGAGTTTGGGAGAAAAGCCTGGATGAATTCGTCCTAAAGTTGCTGAAGGCCAGCCGGCAGAACAATATCGACGCCGCCCTTGAGCATCTGTTCAAGACAGAAGTGAACGCTTACGATACATTGCTGGAAACGACCGAAGCTGTCAGCGAGTCGTCCACCCTGGAACAGGACGAGGTGAGATACGATGTCCTTCTGATCGCTGCGCCCATTCTCGCCTGGACCCGTTTTTCAATCGCATCCGGTCCGTTGCCGGCTGAAGTTCAGATAACGCTTTCCGAGTATCTTGCCGCAAATATTCTGTCGGCCGAAGCGCAAATGGCGATGGCGCCCACCCTGTTTTCAATCGAACAGCTTCCTTATTCTCATGCCGATACTTTTTCCCTGACCAAGCGCCTGTCGCAGTCGGCTCTTAAGGGCGCCTCGTTTCGCATGGTTCCGAACAAGCAGGAAACCGTTCCTTTTCTGGCCGATGTCCGCTACTTGCTGGCGGCAGTCGCGGTTCCTTCGGGCGCTCCCGTCTTTCGCTGGCAAACATTGCAGAACCCCGCCGAATCCGGTGTTGCAAGGGAGGAATGCCTTGTCGAATGGCAAAAACAGGCAACGCCCAGTCTGGTTCGTCTTCTGCCCGGTTGTAATATCGAGCTTCTTCTGCCTGAGGCATTCTTTGCGGCTTGCCGCAAGGCGGATCTGCAAATCCGGCCCGCATCCATTAGGGCGGCAATACACTACCTGACTCATACGCTTGAGATTCAGCCGTCTGACCTATGCGCCGTCATCGGCGGTTTTGGGGAACTGGCGGAAAATGACTACGTCGAAGAATACCGGGTTGGCTTCATGGCCAGAAGCGACGGACGCATCCTGTACGGCATCGTATGGCCCATCTATGGTCCAGAGGAGGCTCAACAGACATTGGCAGCCGATTCTGCCGGAAGAACTCCCGAAGACGCTACTTCCGGCCGGAAACGGGATACTCCAATCGAGCAGATACTCGCTTTATTGCATGAATCCGAAGTGGACTGTGAAAAAATCCATGACGAGCGCTTTCCAATGGATTTTTGCGAAGATTGCGGCGCTCCGCTATTTGCCGACCGGGCAGGTGAACTGGTCCACGCTGAAATGCCGGAAGACGCGCCCCAAAGCGGACACTTCCATTGATTCCAGACGCTGGCAAACGCCAGCCGGCGTCTTTCAAAAAGCCATATGGGTTCCTCTTGCCTTGCTTCATCGCGGCCTGATCGGCAGGAAGCATGCGTCGCTACGTGGTAGAGACCCGGCCGTCGGAGTAATACAAGGAGGTGGCGACAGAGTAGAACCGAGTCCCCTCAACATCCATTTTTCAAAAAATCACGTCTTGCCGTCGATTATTTCCTGTATCCGCTTTTCCCACGCCTTCATCAAATCATTCTTCTCGAATGACACCATGCACACAGACGGCTCTCCATTCTTGAGCGAGATATCGATGTTGTAGTTCGTAATATTGATCTGGCCGACGACGCCCGGCGCAAGGCCGAGCGGACGCCCCGACGTCACCGTCGTGTCGTAAGTGCGCAGCGATGCAATATCCTCTTTTCGAAAAAAATCCGGCTTATCGTTGATGACCAGGAGCAGCCTGTTCTCACCGGATTTAATTGCAATACCCGTTCCGCGGTAAAAGTGGGACTGATCAGGTTTAAAACCCTCCCTTTTCATCCATTTCCCGGCCAGCAGCTTCGTACTGTTGTTCTTCTTGGCCCCCAGTACTATGTACATAAGATAGATGACGAATATGAGGATTGCGATGACGACTGCGTTCACCAGAATATCGGCCGTGCTGCTCATTGATTTTCCTGTTTATGAAGAATGCGACTTGTAAAAAGTTAGGCCGGGCAGCTAAAACCCGGCATTAATATAATCGGTCAAGGCGTCACTTGCGATCGGCCGCCCACGCTCCCGATTTTCCGCCCTGTTTCTCAAGGAGGCGCACATCGGTAATCACCATTCCCCGATCCACGGCCTTGCACATGTCGTAAATGGTGAGAAGGCCGACCTGCACCGCGGTCAACGCTTCCATTTCGACCCCGGTCTTGCCGTAAGTTTCGGCCTGTACGGTGCAGGTTACGCTCGACGCGGCCGCATCAACATTGAAATCAACCGCAATATGCGTCAAAGTGAGCGGATGGCACAGCGGTATCAAGTCGCTGGTACGCTTTGCTCCCATGATTGCGGCAACGCGCGCAATACCCAGTACATCGCCTTTCTTGGCACTGCCGGAATCGATCAATGCCAGGGTTTCAGGCCGCATGCGGATAACTCCGCTCGCAACCGCGATGCGATGCGTCTCCTCCTTTGACCCGACGTCGACTATGTGAGCCTGTCCGGTAGCGTCGAAATGAGTAAACTTGTCGGAAGCGGGGGAAGAGGATGATGCAGGCAGGGTAGCGGTCATAAGATGTCTAAAAATACAAAACAATGGATGAAAGCGGAAAAGGGCAAAACTCGTTTCATGGAATTATGAAGCCTCAAGACATGCTTCTCGAAGGCAGAGCATGCATTGCCTCCGTGCCGGGCGGTCAGTTTTCGAGCTTTGCATTACATCAATACATGCTTGTCGCCGTATCCAACGCTGCCTATCCGCTATTCATTTCTGAGGGTATTATATCAATGTGAAAACCAGAACCTCTTCCATGCCAAAGCCTATTTTTCGTTGGCTGACAGTGACGCTACTTTCCATTTTTTGCGCCGCGCCGCTTATGCCTGCGTCGGCCATAGCGCAGAGTCAGGGCAGCTTGCCTAGCCTGGGCGATACCGAGCGCGATGCATTGTCGCCGATCTCGGAATACAAGCTCGGCTCCGAGATCATGGAGAAAATCCGCATCGATCCCGACTACATCGATGATGCGCTGGTTCTCGGTTATCTGAACAACTTCGGCAACAGGCTGGTGTCGATGCATCCCGAGGCCCGCGGAGAGGCCGGAAACGATTTCTTTTTCTTTGCCGTGCGCGACCCTGCAATCAATGCATTTGCCCTTCCTGGTGGATTCATCGGCGTTCATACCGGGCTAATGGTCGCGGCGCAAAGCGAGTCCGAGTTGGCGTCGGTGATAGGGCATGAAATCGGCCACGTGGCGCAGCGTCATATTGCGCGCTCGATGGGCCAGCAGCGCCAGGATATGCTGATTCCCATCGCATCAATCGTATTAGGCGCATTGGCCGCGCGCAGCAATCCGGATGCGGGCATGGCCATGATGACGGGGGGGCAAGGTTATGCGATGCAGCGCCAGCTGAACTTCAGCCGTGAAGCGGAACGGGAGGCTGATCGGATTGGATTCCAGATCATGCGTGACGGCGGATTCGATACGTCAGGCATGAACGTGTTTTTCGGACGTCTCCAAACCGCCGCACGCTCGTATACCGATTCGACGCCCTCCTATCTGCGCACGCATCCGATGACCACCGAGCGCATTGCCGACATCGAGGCGCGGATACGCGAGCAACCCTATCGTCAGCATGCTGACAGCCTGGATTTTCACCTGATCCGCGCACGCGTTCGTATTTTGCAGGATCAGACTGCCAACGGACTGCATGAGGTCGCCGTACTGTTGCATCAGCAGGCAAGAAGCGGAAACAGGATGGAGGCTGCCGCCGCCCAGTACGGATTGGCGGTAATCGCATTGAAGCAGGGCGATGTGGCGAAGGCGCGTGCGCTGCAGCAACAAGCTCAAAAGCTTGTGCGCGAACAAATGTCCGGCAAGCGGAACGAGATTCTGACCAGCCTTTCGATCGAAATCAAGCTTGCCGGCAATCAGTTGAACGACGCGGTGAAAGAGGCTGAAGCAGCGCTCTCCCAATTCTCCGGTTCACGCGGGATTTCGCGCCAATATGCCGATGTGCTGTACGCCGCCGGTCGCTACGAGGATGCGGCGCAATATTTGCGCAGCCAAGTGCAGCTCTACCGGGATGAGGCGCAACTGCAGCAGCAATTGGCGAAAACGTATGCAGCCCAAGGGAAAATAGCGTTGATGCATATGGCGCTGGCCGAATCTTATGGAATGAAAGGCGGCTTGTCCTCCGCGCTGGAGCAACTGGCGCTGGCGAGGAGTTCGCCTGACGCGACCTTTTACGATAACTCGATCATTGATGCCCGCGAGCGCGAACTGCAGGCCAGAAGACGCGAGCAGCTAAAGGAAAAGAAATCGCGCTAGGGCCCGCTTGGCAGCGGGATACAACCCGGTGGCGGCAGAACAACTGGCCGCAGGCCGGATTGTTATGCTGAAACTTCCACTCCCGCCGCGCCTTCCGTCATTTCGCCGATAACGGCCGCCTGATCAAAGCCCTCGCGGGCGAACAGCGCCAGCACATCGTCGACGGCGCCGGGCGCGCACGAGACCAGCAGGCCGCCCGAGGTCTGCGGATCGGTCAGCAGCATCTGCTGCTGCGCCGTAACCGCATCGGACAGCGTTACATCATGCCCGTAGCTCGCCCAGTTGCGCCCGGAAGCGCCGGTAACAAAGCCGTCGGCAACCAACTGCTGCACGGTCGGCAGCATGGGAATGCGCGACATTTCAAGCTTGGCGGTCAGTTCTGATCCGCGCGCCAGTTCAAGCAGGTGACCGAGCAGGCCGAAACCGGTGACGTCGGTCATCGCATGGACAGACGGCAGGGAAGACAACGCCATGCCGGGCTTGTTCAGCTTGGTGGCGTTTGCAATCATTGCCTTGTAGCCTTCGTCGCCGAGATGGTCCTTTTTAAGGGCCGCCGAAAGTATGCCTACGCCAAGCGGTTTGCCGAGGATCAGCTTGTCGCCTGCCTGCGCGCCGGCATTGCGCTTGATTCTGGACGGATGCACCAGACCCAGCACCACCAGTCCGTAGATAGGCTCGATAGAGTCGATGGTATGGCCTCCCGCGATCGGAATGCCGGCCTCGGCGCAAATCGATTCTCCGCCGCGGATCACCATGCCAATCACCTCGACCGGCAACTTGTCGATCGGCATGCCGACCAGCGCAAGCGCCATGATCGGCGTGCCGCCCATCGCATATACGTCCGAAATTGCATTGGTTGCCGCGATGCGCCCGAAATCGTATGGGTCGTCCACGATCGGCATGAAGAAGTCGGTGGTTGCGATCAGCGCCTGTTCATCGTTCAATTGATAAACGGCGGCATCATCGGAAGTCTCGATACCGACCAGCAGCTCCTTCGGCACCGGAAAGCCGCTGGAGTTCTTCAATATCTCCGACAATACGCCTGGCGCTATCTTGCAGCCGCAGCCGCCGCCGTGTGAAAACGAAGTAAGTTTGATTTTCATGCCCAGAGATCTTTCAGTTCCGATTTTGCCAGGGATTGCATGCGCTCCGCCAATGGCCGCACTATGCTTCAGTGCCATGCCGTATGAAATTATAAGCCCAATGTCGGTGGGCTTTCCGTGTTGTACTGCCTATTTGCTGGCTACCAAAGCCGTAACGCCATAAAAAAACCGCCAGGCGAAGCTGGCGGTTTCAGAGCAATTACACGTATCGATCAGCGATCGGCATAAGTGCGGCGTGCGCCGGTGTCTTTGGCGCGCGAGCCCTTGTAGCCGCCTTCGTTGCGCGATGCGTCCGGTTTTGCAAAGGAACGCTGTCCAGGCTTGGCCGAAGTCGAAGGACGCTTGTCGCCCGGCTTCCAGCTACCCGGTTTGCGGGTCGAACGGACAGCCGAAGCCGTTTTCTTCGGTTCGAAGCCTTCGATCACGTTGACCGGGATCAGTTGCTTGGTGAAGCGCTCGATACGCTTGACGTTCATGCCTTCAGAATGGTTTACCAGCGAGATGGCAAGCCCGTTGCGTCCGGCGCGGCCGGTGCGGCCAATGCGGTGCACATAATCTTCCGGAAACTTCGGCAGGTCATAATTGAACACGTGCGTGATGGTCGGAATATCAATACCGCGCGCGGCGACATCGGTGGCGACCAGAACCTTGACGCGGCCGCGGCGCATGCTTTCCAGCGTGCTGTTGCGCGCACCCTGACGCATGTCGCCATGCAGAGCGGCGGCGGCGAATCCGGCAATGTTCAGACGGTCGGCAATGGTGTCGGCGTCGCGTTTGGTCGCTGTGAAGACCAGTGCCTGGTCCATCGATACATCGCGCAGCAGATGATCCAGCATGCGATTCTTGTGCGACAGGTCATCGACAAAATGGACGCATTGCACGATGTTTTCATGACGGGTCGTGGCGCTTGCGATCTGAAGGACTTTCGGATCGCGCGTGATGCGGCGGGCCATGTTGCCTACCACGCCGTCAAGCGTAGCGGAGAACAGCATGGTTTGACGCGTTGCAGGCGTGGCTTCGACAATTTTCTCGATGTCTTCGATGAAGCCCATGTCGAGCATGCGGTCGGCCTCATCCAGAACCAGAGTCTGCAATTGCGAAAAATCGATCTTGCCCGATTCCATGTGGTCGATCAGGCGGCCCGGAGTCGCCACCAGGATTTCAGGATTTTTGCTCAGCAGTTGCAATTGCTTGGGGTAAGGCATGCCGCCGAGAATAGCCATGATGCGGATTCTTCTCATGTTGGCGCCGTACATTTCGCTGGCGCTGGTTACTTGCAGCGCCAGTTCGCGGGTCGGGGCCAGGATCAGCATTTTCGGCTGTGCTGGCTTGAAACGGGGACGTTCTCCGCGTGCGCGTGCGCCCTGTTTTTCTTGATTCGGTGTTTTGCCGTTGCTTTCCGAAACTTCGGGGGCGGAGGCGAATTTATGCAGCGCAGGCAGCATGAAGGCCGCTGTTTTGCCGGAACCGGTCTGCGAAGAAACCAGCAGATCGCTGCCTTGCAGCGCGGCGGGAATGGCTTGTGCCTGTACCGGGGTCGGCTTGGTGTAACCTGCGTCGGCAAGTGCCTTCAGAATGGACGGATGTAAACCTAGTGCTTCAAAAGTCATTTATATCTTTCGTAAAATTCCATTTCTAAATCATCCATAGCCATATCGACCATGCCTTTCCGTGCTATCGGCACGGGCAGGGCTCGTCTTCACGCTATCGAAGATTTATAAATGTAAAAAAATCAGCGTTACCGGAAATCGGTAAGTTAAATGCAATAGCAACGCCAACCAACGAAATGACTTGGATTTCACAAGGAAATTTCGGCACAAAAGCTTTGCGCCGTGGCAGTGTCAAATGAGACACAAAGGGCGGGGAGGCTTTATGAAAGCAGCATTCAATAAAGAATGCAAAAAGGCTTGCGATGCTACGAGATTGCTGCGGGACTGCCTTAATGCAATCCCGAAACGAGATTATACCTCATTTAAGCTGAATCTGCATTACTAAGGAAAGATCGGTTCTACACGGCAACTCCTCGTGCAGAACCGTTCCCGTTGTGCCTGTATCAGGCAGCAGGCAGGTGCTCGTCCGGGTTCAGGCCCATCACGTGCGAGAAACCTCCGTCGACATAGGTGATTTCGCCGGTGACGCCGGAAGCCAGGTCGGAAAGCATGAACGCGGCGACATTGCCGACTTCCTCAATAGTGACGTTGCGGCGCAAGGGCGCGTGGGCAGCTACAAAATTCAGCAGTATGCTGAAGTCCTTGATGCCGCTGGCGGCCAGCGTTTTGATCGGGCCGGCGGAAACTGCGTTAACGCGAATGCCTTTTTTGCCAAGCGATTCGGCCATGTAGCGTACGCTGGCTTCGAGCGAGGCTTTTGCCAGACCCATCGTGTTGTAATATGGAATGGCGCGGTTCGCACCCAGATAGGTCAGCGTCAAGACCGAAGAGCTCGGCTTCAGCATCGGCATTGCCGCCTTGACCATCGCCGGGAAGCTATAGGCGGAAATATCATGGGCGACCTTGAAGGCTTCGCGGGAAAGGCCATCGAAGAAATCCCCGGCAATCGCTTCGCGAGGCGCGAAACCGATCGAATGCACCATGCCGTCAAGCGAATCCCAGGATTTGCCAAGGTCGGCGAACAGGGCGTTGATCTGATCGTCGCTGCCAACATCGCAGTCAAATATAAGGTCGCTGCCGAATTCTTTTGCGAATTCGCAGATGCGTCCCTTGAAGCGTTCGCCGACGTAGGTGAACGCCAGTTCGGCTCCTTCCCGTTTGCATGCTTCCGCTATGCCATATGCGATTGAACGGTTTGACAGCAAACCGGTGATAAGGATTTTCTTTCCTTGCAGAAATGCCATGCGTAACTCCAAATGCTATCGTAAGCCTCGCGCGTCTTGCAGATTTAACGTCTGAAGGCGCAAGTATCTTCGATAAGGTTTATTTTTCCTGGTGCGACTGTGTTCTAACAAAAAACCATTGTTCGAGATTGTAGGCTGTACTCGTTGTGGCGGCAACATTTATGCAGGCAAATCCTGTTAATCCCACGTCCAGCTTATCCTATTCCTGTCTAGGCCGAGGATTTGCTGCTTGCCTTGCTGCGCGGCTGCGCCTGTACAAGCTGGGTTTTTTTGCGGTTATCCTTGCCGGAGGCCAGGCGCTGGCGTTTCTTTGCTGATGCCAGCTTGGTTTTTCTCGATTTGTCGTGCTTTGCAGCCAGCCTGGTTCCCTTTTTGCGGGAAGCAAGCTTGTTAGGGACCTGAATCTGCAGATTGGTTCCGGCAGCGACCTTATTCGTATGGAGTTTGTTCCATGATTTGATCTGGGCCACGCTGACATGGTAGCGTTTGGCGATCGTAGCGAGACTGTCGCGCTTGCCTACACGGATCTTGACGAGTCTTGTCGCGGGAGCATCGCGTTCCATTGCGATAGTGGCGTTGTTTGCGATATCCGGCGAAATGTCGCTATCTGCGACATGCGCCGATTTGGGAACCAGGATCGTCGATCCCGCTTTCAACAACATGCGCGGAGGAATGTGATTAGCCTGGCGGATCGATTCCGGCGTTACGCCGTATTTCTCTGCAATTGCTTCGACCTTCTCGCGCTTGCCGGTGACCTGGTAGGCCGTCCACGATGAAAGCGGCTGCTTCCAGTTGGCAAGATTTTTCGTGAATTTTTCCGCATTCTCATGCGGCAGCAGGATCTGCGTCCTGGCGCTGCCGGTTATGACATGCTGAAATTGCGTATTCAACGCCAGGAATTCATCCAGCGGCATCTCCGCCAGCTTGGCTGCCACTTTCACGTCGATATCCCGTGTTTTGCCAATGGTGACGAAATAAGGCTGGTTGTCTATTTTCTGCAGGACAATGCCGTACCGTTCGGGATTGAAAACGATATTTTTCACTGCCTGCAGCTTCGGCACATAGTTGCGCGTCTCCGCGGGCATGCGCGCCGAGAGGCTATTGAAATCGGTTGGAAGTCCTGCTGCCTGATTCTTCTTGATCGCGCGCTGCACCGAACCTTCGCCCCAGTTATAGGCGGCCAACGCAAGTTGCCAGTCGCCGAACATCGCATGCAGCTTCTGCAGGTAGTTCAGCGCCGCATTGGTCGAGGCGAGAACACTGCGACGCTCATCCTTGAAGGCGCTTTGCCTTAGATGGAAGTCGCGGCCGGTGCCGGGAATGAACTGCCACATGCCCTCGGCTCTTGCGGTAGAGCGCGCATGCGGGTTGAATGCGGATTCAATGAAGGGAAGCAATGCCAGTTCAGTCGGCATGCCTCGGGCTTCGAGTTCCTGCACGATATGGAACAGGTAGCGCGACGCGCGCAACGTCGTGCGCTGAATATACTCCGGGCGGTTGCGGTACCATTCGAGCTGTTTGTCGACAAGCGGATTTTCAAGGTCGGGAATGGCGGCGCCTTGCCGTATGCGTTCCCATACATCTATTTCATTGACCGACAGAACCTCGGTCGCAGTATCGTCCGGTTCCGCAGTGTTTTGTACTTTGCCTGACTGAAGGGCGGGGTGGAGCGAAGCCAACTGAATATCGTTGCCGGCGCGAGGCAGGGATATGTCATTGGCATGGGAAATAGCAGGGACGCTGACGAAAAGGACTGTCGCCAGTGCAACTTTCGCGGTTCTGAAGAAATTCATCGGTTCGCCATGATCATCGTCAAGCCTCAGCTTGCTGGAAAATAATCAACGAAGTGTACGTAATGATATTTCTTCGCGTCAAGAAAATTTACACTTTCTCAATAATAATATTAAATTTATGCCAACCTTTCAGTAAATTGACACATGTTGTCAGGGGAGGGGCCGCCCGATGAATGGTTTGAATATCCTCCGTCAAAATAAGTCTGGATGATCCGGCCTTGCCCGTTCATGCAGAGAAAGAGGATATTCGAACCGGGGGCTTAGAATTTCAGCGTCTGTACCCCTTTGCTCGTTCCCAGAAGGCAAATGCTTGCGCCTTGCCTTGCAAACAATCCAACCGTTACCACGCCGACGATGTTGTTGATCACGGTTTCCATTTCGGCCGGGGCGGCAATCTGCATTCCGACTACGTCGATAATCAGGTTGCCGTTATCGGTGACGAACGGCTTATCGCTCGCCATCCTGAGGCGTGGGTGGCCGCCCAAGGCAGCCAGCTTGCGTGCTACCACCGAATGCGCCATCGGTATGACTTCGACCGGCAATGGAAAGTTGCCTAGAACATCGACCAGCTTGGATTCGTCGGCGATGCAAATAAACCTCTCCGAAGCCGATGCGATGATTTTTTCGCGGGTCAGCGCACCGCCGCCGCCCTTGATCATCGCGCCCTTGTGCGTGATTTCATCAGCCCCGTCTATATAGACCGGTATGTAATCGACCTCGTTCAAGTCGAGCACGGCAATGCCATGCGAGCGCAATCGCGCCGCGGTGGCCTCCGAAGACGCGACCGCGCCGCGTATGCGGTCCTTGATTCCAGCCAGTTCATCAATGAAGAGATTGGCGGTGGATCCGGTGCCTACTCCAATTATTTCGCCGGAAGGCACGTAGTCGATAGCAGCGCGGGCGACAGCTAGTTTAAGTTGGTCCTGGTTCATTTTGCCTCTGTAAAGATGAGGTGGTTTTTAAAGCGCGGGAAGTAAACGGGGTCAGCCGGGCAAGAGAGCGGCGATTAGGGAAGCATTTTCAGCCCTTCCTGATGAACAACCCGTTGGATGCGAATGTGGGCGCAGTCTAGCGCGAACCTGTCTTCATAGTCAATTTCAAAAGGGCGGGAGATGACGAAGAATAATGCCCTCTGAAAAGCGTCTGGCGTCGATGAATAAAAGAACGCATAAAAAGGACTTGGCGAGCGGACGCAGACAAAACGCCGCCTACGTAAAGCTTGATTTATCTCATTCGGCCAGCCGCATTGTTTCCTACACTCACACCAGTTTGAATGATATCGCCTGTTGGATATTTAACTGAAGTTTAAAGGGGAAAGCCATGTCGAAGTCGATCTTTAAATTAGGGGCAATCGCCGCCGCGCTGGCCATCATATTCATGCAGCACGCAAATGCCGCCGACGCAGTTCCTCGAGATGCCGGCGCCAAATCATCCGCGCCTTCTGCCGCAGACACGAAATTGATCCAGAGCGCCATGAAGGCCGCGCCGGGTAAGGTAAGCGCATCGGCAACGATCGTCACCATGGATAAGGACGGCACAATGCGAACCTTGCGCCAGGGAAGCAATGGATTTACGTGCTTGCCTGACAATCCGACCACCCCCGGCCCCGATCCGATGTGCATGGACAAGGCGGCGATGGACTGGGTCAATGCCTGGGTCGGTCATAAACCGCCTGCGGCCGGCAAAATCGGCTTCATCTATATGCTTGCCGGAGGAACGGACGCCAGCAATACCGATCCTTACGCGACCAAGCCCACTGCCGCAAACAATTGGGTCAAGACCGGGCCGCATGTCATGATAGTTGGCGCCGACGACAATTTTTATAACCTGTATCCCAGGAGCGCGACCCCCGATACGGCGGCGCCTTATGTAATGTGGACGGGAACGCCGTACCAGCATTTGATGATCCCGGTCAAGTGAAGTGAACGCCGGCCGAGGCCGCGGACTGCACATGGAATAGCCGCCTCATCCCTGTTTTCCGGCGACGGGAATGAGGCGGCGCACGGTTCCGTTGCGTGGATAAGATGGCTGTTGCCTTAAAGGTGCAGCGCTGCCAGGCCGCGCTGCAATCGTCATCAGTACCAAGCGGACGGAAGAGGCTGCGCTTCATTGATATTCATCGTTCGCTGCGCCAGAGCGTTAACGCGATTTCCCCCAGACTTCATCCAGCCGCTTATCGCGTCCGCAGTTCCATCGATAGATCTTGTAGCGGATCGGGTTTTTCTTGTAGAAAGCCTGGTGGTATTCCTCTGCCGGGTAAAAAGGACCAGCAGCCACGATCTCCGTGTATATCGGCTTGACGCGGCCGCTTTTTTCCAGTTCCGCTTTGCTTGTCTCGGCAGCCTGGCGCTGGGTTTCGTCCAGATAAAAGATGCCCGAGCGGTATTGGCGCCCGATATCGCAGAATTGGCGGTCTTTTTGCGTCGGATCGATGTTGCGCCAGAAATAATCAAGCAATTGGGGATAGCTTATTCTGGAAGGATCATAAGTGATTCGCACTGCTTCGGCATGGCCTGTGCCGCCGGCGCTGACCTGTTCGTAGGTGGGATTTTCAACGTTCCCTCCCGTATAGCCCGATTCCACCTTGACCACGCCGGGCAATTTCTCGAAGTCGGCCTCGACACACCAAAAACAACCGCCTGCAAAAATGGCGGTTGCCGATTCCTGTCCCGGGGATGATGTCTGTGCCATTGAGCAGGCTCCGAATAAGCTTAAACCAAGCAAAAGAGTGACGGTGGAAAGGATCTTTTTCATAGCAGCCTTTTCTAAAACATATCTTTCGGTCGCGAACCTCCTCGAAGTAGAAAATCGGAGGATGCCCGATACAAGGAAGAAAAGGCCAACGTACCCGTTTTTCCTTAGTTTTCCATGATATCGATCAAGCTTGCCCCTGCTTGATATAGGAGAGTTTCTGAAAACGTTGCATCAAGCGAAGCAGAGAAGAAATGCGTTCGTAATAATCTAGTCTGGTCGAGCATTTGATGGAGTAGCAGGCTGGTTTGATAAAGTGACCGGCGCTGCCTGGTTTACAAAAATATTTTCAGGAAGGATGCCATGCAAGCAACCCATGCTCTGATTCGCAAGACTGATTTCCCTGCCATTGAGCGCTCGTCGCTGGATATTCTGCAGATCAATTTGGGATACAGATGCAATCAAACTTGCCGGCATTGCCATGTCAACGCCGGCCCGGCTCGGTTTGAAGAAATGGATGCGGAAACCGCGGATCTGGTTCTGGATGTGCTGAAAACCAGGCAGATCAGGACGCTGGACATAACCGGCGGGGCGCCCGAACTGAATCCGCATTTTCGCACTCTGGTGCGGCAGGCGAGGGATGCCGGAGCAAGAGTAGTGGATCGATGCAACCTGACGGTCTTGTTCGAACACGGTCAGGAAGATACGGCACGGTTTCTTGCCGATCATGCCGTCGAAATTACCGCTTCGATGCCATGCTATTCAAAAGGCAATGTTGACGAGCAGCGGGGACAGGGGGCATTCGAAAAAAGCATTGCGGCTTTGCAGGCTCTCAACGCGCTGGGTTATGGCCGGCAGAACAGCGGGCTTGCGTTGAACCTGGTGTACAACCCGCTCGGGCCGACGCTTCCTCCCGGCCAGCATGAACTTGAGATGGACTACCGGCGCGAACTGGCGGAAAAATTCGGTATCGAATTCAGCCGGCTTTTTGTATTGACCAACATGCCGATCCAGCGCTTTGGAAGCAGACTGATCTCGAAGGGTCAATTTTCCAGGTACATGGAATTATTGAGAAGCAGCTTTAGCGCCGTCAATCTTGACTCGGTAATGTGCCGCACGCTGGTCAGCGTGGACTGGCAAGGGTTTTTGTACGACTGCGATTTCAATCAGATGTTGGAAAAGCCGTTGCGCCTGGCAGGCGCTCAGGGGCGGCCTCATCTGCGGCATTTGCTAAGGGACGACTGGGAGTTGTCGGCGGTAAATACTGCCGACCATTGCTATGGATGCACTGCGGGTCAAGGCAGCAGTTGCGCCGGCGCTCTGGCGGCCTGAAATGCCGGCCTCCGCAAACTTGATGTTGAAACGCACCAGGATCGTTCTGTTTCTGGCGCTGGCATCACTGGTCGCTGTCTTCTTCATGCTTGGCCTCGACCGCTACCTCAGCCTCGAATTCCTGAAATCCAGCCAGCAGTCTTTCCAGGCTTATTATCAGTCCTATCCGGTCAGGACGATGGCGGCATATTTTGTTTTTTATATTCTTCTGGTCGCGCTGTCAGTGCCCGGATCGGCGGTGCTGACACTGGCCGGAGGAGCACTGTTCGGCCTGGCCATGGGCGTGCTGCTCGTATCGTTTGCCTCTACGCTAGGCGCACTGCTCGCTTTCCTCATATCGCGCTATCTGTTGCGGGACTGGGTCAGGAATCGCTTCGGAAAGAAGCTGGAAGCGGTCGATCTCGGCATGGCCCGGGATGGCGTGTTCTATCTTTTCATGCTGCGTCTGCTTCCGATCTTTCCCTTCTTCGCCATCAATCTGCTGATGGGGCTGACGAAGATTCGCGCCCGGACTTACTACTGGGTCAGCCAGATCGGCATGCTGGCCGGCACGATCGTGTACGTCAATGCGGGAACGCAATTGGCACAGATCGACAGCCTGCGCGATATTCTATCGGCTGACGTGATCGCTTCGTTCGCGCTACTCGGCCTGTTCCCCTTGGCAGCAAACAAATTCGCCCAGGTACTGCGCGCTCGGCGAATATATAAAAAATGGCCCAAGCCTGCAAAATTCGATCGAAATCTGGTGGTGATCGGCGGCGGTTCAGCCGGGCTGGTGGCGTCTTATACCGCTGCCGCCGCGAGGGCGAAAGTCACGCTGATAGAAGAAAATAAAATGGGAGGGGACTGCCTGAATACCGGTTGCGTCCCTTCCAAGGCGCTGATAGGCTCGGCCAAGCTACTGAAGCAGGCGGCAAAGTCAAGCACCATGGGCATCGCCGCTGCGCAGGTGGATTTTCATTTTGCCGACGCAATGGCAAGAGTGCGCCGGATCATTCGTTCGATCGAGCCGAACGATTCGGCCGAACGCTATACGGAACTGGGCGTCGAGGTGATCCATGGCCATGCCAGACTCCTGTCGCCGTGGGAGGTGGAAGTCGGCGGGCGGCGCCTGACCACGCGCAGCATTGTCCTCGCTACCGGCGCACGTCCTTTCGTGCCGCCCATCCCCGGTTTGCATGAGACCGGTTATTACACCTCGGACACGATCTGGAACCTTACCGAACTGCCGTCTCGCATGGTCGTGCTGGGCGGAGGGCCGCTCGGATGCGAACTGGCGCAGTGCTTTGCCCGCCTCGGATCGCATGTTGCGCAGGTAGAGCAGGGCGGGCGGGTGATGGCGCGGGAAGATCCCGAGGTGTCCGTCCTGGTTGCCGATTCGATGGCGGATGACGGCGTGCGGGTGCTGACCGGGCATAAAGCGCTGCGTTGCGAGTTTGAAGGCGGTATAAAGCGACTGGTTGTGGAAAAGGGCGGTGTCGAGGACGTATTGGAATTCGATGTCCTTTTGTGCGCGGTCGGCCGGGTCGCCCGTACCGAAGGTTTCGGGCTTGAGGAATTGGGCATCCCGGTAACGCAGCGCAAGACTATCGAGTCCGATGATTATCTGCAAACCATCTATCCGAACATTTTTGTTTGCGGCGACGCGGCAGGTCCCTACCAGTTCACTCATACCGCCGCGCACCAGGCCTGGTATGCCTGCATAAACGCCTTGTTCGGCAGTATCCGGAAATTCAAGGTGGACTACTCCGTGGTTCCATGGGCAACTTTCACCGATCCGGAGGTTGCGCGCGTCGGATTGTCCGAAACCGAAGCCGCAGAGCAGGGCATTGCCGTCGAATTGACGAGGTACGATTTCAGCCGGCTCGATCGTGCCGTTACCGACGAATCCGGCAAAGGCTTCGTAAAAGTACTCACCGAGCCGGGGAAAGACAAAATACTGGGCGTAACCATCGTCGGAGAGCATGCCGGCGATCTTATTGCCGAATATGTGCTTGCCATGAAACACCGGCTGGGCCTGAACAAGATACTTGGAACCATGCATATCTACCCGACTCTGGCTGAAGCCAACAAATACGCGGCGGGGGAATGGAGACGCGCTCATCTGCCGCAGAAACTGCTCGGATGGGCGGCACGTTACAACGAATGGAGACGAAAATGATTTCGGCGAGCCGCATGCAGGCGCAAGTACAGGCTCGCCGCCTGTCGATAATCATGCCTGTCCTGAATGAGGCGGAGAAAGTGGAGCACACGCTTTCCCTCTTATCTCCTTTGCGCGAGCGCGGCATCGAAGTGATCGTTGTCGACGGCGGCAGCTTCGACGATACGCTTAGGCTGGCGGCGCCGCTGTCCGACCGCCTGCTTCAGGCGCCGGCAGGCCGCGCGCGCCAGATGAATGCAGGCGCCGTAGCCTCAAGCGGAGAAGTGCTTCTGTTTCTGCATGCCGACACGCTCCTGCCTGACGGCATGCCCGAGATCGTGCTAGACGGATTGAGCCGCACAGGTAAGGTTTGGGGCCGTTTCGATATACGAATCGCCGGGAAGCCACAAATGCTCAGGCTGGTTGCCGCGTTGATGAACATGCGCTCGCGCCTGACCGGCATCATGACCGGAGACCAGGCGCTGTTTGTGCGGCGCAACGATTTTTTTGAGGTCGGCGGTTTTCCCGGGCAGGAACTGATGGAAGACATCGAAATATCGCGTCGCCTGAAACGCCGGTCGGCGCCGCTGTGCCTGCGCGGGCCTGTCATAACCTCCGGTCGGCGCTGGGAACGGAATGGCGTTTGGCGAACTATCCTGCTGATGGGGCGCTTGCGCTTGTTGTATTGGCTGGGCGTTCCTTGCAAGAAGCTGGCGCGGGCCTATAAATGAAGCGGGATTGCGCATTGATCGTATTCGCGAAGGCGCCGATTCCGGGCTATGCCAAGACACGGCTCGCACAGGTTGTCGGCATGGAGGCTGCGGCGCGACTTGCCGCGCGCATGCTGCGCGAAACGCTGAAGCAGGCCGTCGCTTCCGGCATTGGCCCGGTGGAGTTGATCTGCGCACCGGACGACGGCCACCCTGAATTCCAGCTGGCCCGTGAGCGTTATGGCATCAGACTCAGCCAGCAGGGCGAAGGCGGCCTCGGCGTTCGCATGCGCAGGGCGCTGGAACGTAGCCTGCTGGTCTACCCGCGCGCGCTGCTTATAGGCACCGATTCACCCGGGCTCAACTTCATGCGCCTGCGTGAAGCTGCGGATCGGCTGGCGTTGTTGCCGGCGGTATTCCTGCCGGCTATTGATGGCGGTTATGTACTGGTCGGCCTCTCCAGGCCGATCCCAGAACTGTTCGACGGCATTGCCTGGAGCACGGCTCATGTAATGCGGCAGACGCAGGATTGCCTGGACCGGCTTGATATACCTGCCGCAATATTGCCGCCCTTGAGAGACATCGACGAACCGGAAGACCTGGTTCATGTTCCGCAGGAATGGTGGAGCGGCGTGGGCGATTAAGGATTTTTGTCCGATTGGCTTATCCATTCTTGCGCTGTAGTAACTGAGAGCGGAGGCGGCGAGCTGAACTTTCGAGCGCATCGGCTATATGGCATACAGGGTATTTTCGCGTTGCGCACTTTGGTTCGATCATTACGCATCATTCCAATTGGCGGCAACCAGAAAAAGGAGGCATTCAATGAAGCGTCTGGTGCTTGCCGGAGCCGGCCACTCGCATGCGAGGGTTCTGCTGGAATTTGCCCGGCGCGCTGTTCCCGGGCTGGAAATCGTTTTGATTTCTCCATTCGCCGAGGCGCCCTACTCAGGCATGATTCCCGGCTGGATGGCCGGATACTATCGGTGGCAAGACTGCTGTATCGATTTTGCACGTCTCTGCCATCGCGCTAATGCGAGGTTTATAGCTGATACCGTGATTGCGCTCGATCCTGACCGCTGCGTGCTTGCGCTTGCGGGCGGCGGCAGTATTGGCTATGACCGGCTGTCGATCGACATCGGTTCCACCATGAATGCGCCTTCCGGCGACGGCCTCGCCGCACTCCCGCTGCGCCCGTTAGGCAATTTGCACCAACTGTGGAAAAACATACAGGAAAAAGTCCGCGTACTCGACGCCGATGCGCATTGCCGAATAGTCGTTGTTGGCGGAGGCGCAGCCGGGGTCGAGAGCATTATGGCGGCCCGGCAGCGCTTGATGCGGATTGCGCCTCATGTGCGTTTCCATTTCACGCTGGCTAGCGCAGCGCACGATATTCTGCCCGGCATGGCAGATGGCGCGGCCCGCCGGCTGAAGAGGCGCTTCATCGAGCGCGGCATTGAGGTCGCAAGCGGTTTTGCCGCGCGCGATATCCGGCGTGACGCAGTTGTTAGTTCCGATGGGCGAACTCTGCATGCCGATATAGTATTTTGGGCTACAGGCGCAGAAGCTCACTCGTGGCCGCGGGACTCGGGAATAAGCTGCGATGAACGCGGTTTTATCCGGATTGACTCAAGCTTGCGTTCGCTATCGCATCAAGCCATTTTTGCGGCCGGCGATTGTATCCGGTGGGAGCCGCCATTGCCGAAGTCGGGCGTTTATGCCGTACGCATGGGTCCGGTACTTGCAGAAAATTTGCTGGCTTCACTTACCGGGCAGCAGCTTAGGCGCTACATTCCGCAACGGCGAAGCCTGGTTCTTATTGGCACTGGGGATGCACGGGCAGTCGCGGCGTGGGGGGCGTTTTCATGGGAGGGCGCTTGGGTGTGGCGCTGGAAGCAATTTATCGACCGTCGCTTCGTGAAACGTTACCGGGAACAATATTGAGTAGAAGAACCACCCTCGAAAATGAAATTTCAATTATGACGATTACTGTTGTGCATGCGTTAAAGATCTGGCCGTGAACATTGTTGTTTAATAGAAATATTATTTACATAAATTTTCATATATTCACCGCGTTGATGCTAATATTGGTATAAATATATCTTAAACGGAGGCATATCGTGATCAATATCCCTTCCAGTCAAATGGGGCGAGCTGCCTTGGCCTATGCCGGTTATATTGTTCTCGCTGATGTCGCCTCCGCATTGGGCGAAGGCGTTGCCGGCATCATTCAAACGGTTTTGCCGACTTACAATAATCCCGCGCATTTGGGAAAACACGTAGACACGCGCGCGTGAATTGCTGATCCCTTCCTGAGCCGTTGTGACCGACGGCTTTTATACTAGCCGGTCCTCGGCCGGTCATGCCTCAACGCAACTTTCTTTTTTCCTGCATATTTCCTGCATATTTCCTGCATTTTTGAGTGACATACTCGATTTCAATCCACTAATTATGGTGGTGCCGGTAAATCGGAGGCGTCATGGGATATGCCAAGTTCAATATAATTGGTTTTGTATGTTTTGGCTTGCTCGCCGCCTGTAACACTCCGCCGGTTGTAACGATGCCGACCACCGCGCGCTCTTACCCAGCCATGGCGATGACTGGTAACGACGGGGCTATTTTTCAGGCTCAAACTGCAATCATGCTGTTTGAGGAAACCTTGGCGCGCAGCGTAGGCGATGTGCTTACCATCGAGATTTCCGAAAGCGTGGAGTCCGCCGCCAATAACAACAGCGCGGTAAGCCGCAAGTCAAACATAACCGATACAGGCAGCGCGGACGACAGCGCGCCCGGCATCATACGCTCGATCATGGGGCGCAATAATTTTTCAGGAAGCAGCGACAGCCAGTTCAAGGGCAATGGTTCTTTTGCCAGCAAAAACGGTGTGACCTCGACTCTTGCCGCGACGGTGATTGACGTGTTGCCCAACGGCAATCTCAGGATAGGCGGCGAAAAGCGCGTCTCGCTCAACAAACAGCAGAGCGTTCTGCGCCTGACAGGGGTTATCAATCGCAAGGACATCAAAACCGGCAATATAGTTGCATCCAAAAAGATTGCCGATGCACGTCTTGAATTGCTTGGGGAAGGCGCGATTACCGACGCCAATACCATGGGCTGGATGCAGAAACTGTTTTTGAGCGTCCTGGCTCCCTATTGATGAATAAAATAGCAATTTTCCTGCTTGTTCTTCCCTTGTCTGCCTGCGTGACCGTAGTAGGATTCCCTGTCGAGGGAACGATGAGCATGGTGGTTTCCGGCGTGTCCGAGCTGATGGCGGATTCTGCTGCGGAAGATCCGCCCTGTGCACTGCGCAATCCCTTGCCTTTAATCTGTATCGAATATAACCGTGATGTGGCCATCCCGGATTTTGTACCGGCGTTACAGAACAGATTTAAGCAATTGCAAGTGGAAAGTGCGCTTTATGCCCCTGGTACGATGCCGTCCGCATGTAGAACTACGTTGCGCTACAGCACGTCCCGCGGTTGGAAAGCGCGTTTTTCCTCGGATGAAATGCAGCCCTATCTGATTGAAGCAGATCTGGCCTTGCTGGAAGAAGGCAAGGTGATTTCCAATGCCCGTTACCAGATCAGCGGCATGGGCTATGAGAAATGGACATCCACCGCCGCCAAAATGAGCCCTGTCGTGGATGCGCTGGTGTGTAAGGATAAATTGAAATTATGAAGCTGAGGATCTCCCTTTTTGTTTGATTTTCAAGGCTACCTATTGATGAACAGAGTCATTAAATGAAATTCGATCGGATCTGGATCAAGGTTTTTCTGATTAGTGCTGTTCTGAATGTCTCGCTGGCGCTTGGGGCTTATCTTTTTAGCATGTGGAGCTTCGACCTCAGTCTTAACCGTTATATCGAGGATCATCGGCAACAGCGGCTGATGCACCTTGCTGACCGCCTGGCGGAGCATTATGAGAAGCGGAACGGCTGGCAAGAAATAGTGGGAAATCCGCTCATTGTCGAAAAACTGATCCTGAATACCATGCTTGACGATCTGCCTCCGTTGGGTCAGGGGCGTCATCCAGAGGCCCCACATTCACAGCAGAGATGGAACGGGGGGCTGCCGATGGGATTTTTTCTTTTGGGATCGGATGGCCGTAGACTTCTAGGCAGGGATATTCTGCTTCCGGACGGTTCGCTGATTCCCATCCGTGCGCCAAATGGCACAGTCGGCTACTTGGGAGCGCCTCCAGGCCTGTCCCTATCTCCGGCGATACTTCTCGCTTTTGCGGAGCAGCAGCGGCACGGCTTCTTTCTGATAGCCTTGGGAATGCTGGGCGCTTCGGTTATCGGCGCTTTTGGCATCGCCCGCTGGTTTGGTCGATCGATCGGTGAAATTGCCCGTGGGACACGGGATCTCATCCGGGGAGATTGCAGTACCCGTATTCCATGCAGCAGCCAGGACGAACTTGGGCAACTCGCCCAGGATTTCAATACCCTGGCGGGAACCCTGGCATCCAATCGCGAGAGCCGGCGCGATTGGATAGTCGATATCGCGCATGAACTGCGCACGCCTTTGACGGTTATATTGGGCGAAATCGAGGCCATCGAGGACGGTATTCATCAGAACGATGACGATTGGTTGCGGCGAATAGGGCAAAGAACCCGTCAATTATCCCTGCTGGTTAATGATCTGTACCAGCTAGGGCTCTCGGATCGGGGAATGCTGGTTTATAACAATGACCGGCTGGACCTCGGCGAATTGGTTTCCGACTTCCTCGACACCCACCATATTACTTTCGACCATGCCGGTTTGCAGGTGATCAGGCAGATCGGCATGCAGACATTGGTGCTGGGCGATGTGGATCGCCTGCGCCAGCTGCTGTGTAATTTATTGCAAAATTCGTTGCGTTACACCGACATGCCGGGCACTCTGCGGGTCAATGTCTGGCGTGATAAAAGCAAGGTATTCCTCATATGGGAAGACTCGGCGCCCGGAGTGCCTAAGGATGTGCTGGGCCGCCTGACAGACCGTCTTTACCGTGAAGACGATTCCCGCAATCGCTCCAGGGACGGCTTGGGGCTCGGGCTTTCCATTGCCAAGGCGATAACGGATTCTCACGGGGGAGCGATGCGGGGAAGTATCAGTGATTTGGGCGGGCTTTGCTGGACACTGGAATTGCCTTTTTTTGCGCAAGAACTGGAGCACGCATGAAGACCAAACCTATCCTGGTTGTTGAGGATGAGGCTGAAATAGCAGGCATCCTGTGCGACTACCTTCATGCCGAGGGTTTTTCGACGGCATGGCTTGCACGCGGCGACTATGTATCCGGTTGGCTTGACAAGCATGTGCCCGCGCTTATGCTGCTGGATCATACGCTGCCCGGCCTGATGGGACTTGAAGTCTGCAAGCTCGTCCGCCGCCACTCCAACTTGCCCATCATCATGGTGACCGCGCAGGTGGCTGAGTTCGACCGCTTGCAGGGCCTGGCGCAGGGAGTGGACGACTACGTCTGCAAGCCGTTCAGTCCGCGCGAAGTGGTGGCTCGCGTCAAAACGGTTTTGCGCCGCTCCGGCAATCATACAGAAACCATCGCCCCGTTATCCAGCCCGTGCCTGAAGCTTGATGATCCGGCATGGAGAGCGCTTCTGGAAGGACGCGATCTGGAGCTTACCGCCATCGAATATCAATTGCTGCGAATATTGGCTTCATCGTCGGAACGGCTATTCACGCGCAGCCAGCTAATAAGCGAAATGTACCATGACGGTCGAGTGGTAACGGACCGCACCATTGATAGCCATATCCGCAAGATACGCAAAAAAATTGAAAAGGCGCTTCCCGGATTTGATCCGATTCAGTCGATGTATGGCGTAGGGTATCGTTTCATCAATGAAGTTGGAGACGCGTGAGAGTGCGTCGAATTACTCTCTGAATAATGTTGAAAGGGAACTGAAAATGTCATCTAATCCAATCGCAGCCGTAAATTCCGCCAATGCAGCCGCCAAGACTTCGGCAACGCAATTTGCCAAAAAGCCACCGGCTGTAAAATCCGATTCGGCTGAAGCGACAACCAAGCCGGCGACGGATACCGTGAGTATCAGCGATGCCGGCAAAGCCGCGTTGCAGGGCACAACGGAAGCCATATCTTCGGTAAATGCCAAAAAGTAACAAAACGCTCTCTTCATTTTCTCGTTTTTCGCGAGTTTGCCGGTAAATCGGACCAGAGGTCAGCAGGCGGATTGAGCGATGGCGTTGCGCCGGTAGCAGCACGCTGCATCGACAGCCGCCGGTTTTTGGCCGAGCCTATCGGAAATAATTGTTGGATTTCAAGGATCCAGGTTCCTGCGCGGCATCGCGCCCGGGAGATTTTTGCGCTCGCCTCGCGCCTGCTTCCTTCGCCTCTCGAGACCATACGTCCCCGGAATTCCCTTGACGGAGTACGGCTACCATACGGTAGGAGCAGCTACGCAAAGGCAGGCTTGCTGCTTGCCTTGTATCAAACCGCCTGCCAATAGCTCTTGTATATTAAGACAGCCGGTACCTGTAAGCCTTGATTCCTTCCCGTTTGCCCATTACCTGAAAGAGGTCGGCCATGAAATTCTACAGAATGGTCTTCAGCGGCATATTCGCCCTGTTCTTTCTTGCAACGACCCCCGTCCAGGGAGCGGATCAGCCGGCACTTTCCGGAGCAAAGGCACAGCAGAGCGCTGATGCCGGCGTCGCCGGCAGTGAAGGAGCGCGAAAGGAGACTGCCGTGACCCCATTGATAAAACCAAAATCGGAGTGGAAGGCCCTGTTGCCGCCGGCAACGTACAAGGTCATGTTCGAGGAAAAGACCGAGCCTTCCGGTTCCAGCCCGCTCAACGCTGAAAAACGCGATGGCACTTATATTTGCGCGGCGTGCAACCAACCCTTGTTTGAAAGCTCCACCAAGTTCGAAAGCGGCACTGGCTGGCCCAGCTTTTATGATCATATTCCCGGGGCTCTTGCCACCAGGAAGGATTACAAACTGATCTGGCCGCGAACCGAATATCATTGCTCGCGTTGCGGCGGCCACCAGGGACATGTTTTCAAGGACGGCCCGGAACCCACCCATCTGCGCTATTGCAACAATGGCGAAGCGTTGCACTTCGTTCCAAAAGGAGAGAAGTTGCCGGAGTTGAGGCAATAGCGCAAAGCTCGCTTTTCGGCAAGAAAATAGGAGTGAACCGGCAATTTGCCTTGAGGCGGATTAGCGCCTTCTTCTGATCATCTCGACCGGAATCCCCCAAATGCCGATGCCGCGGGACTTGGCGATGTTTTCCATCGCGGCATACTGAAACGGCGCATCCGGCAGCGCCGTCGCCCATCCTTTTTGCAGCATCCATTCGCTTAAGTCGTCATCGCCTACCCTGCAGGCAGCCGTAATGCTCCCGTCCGTATTGTTTGCCGCCGGCGTGCAATGGACGAATTCGCCCTCTATCTTGAAATTCAGGGCTAGTTGCGCCCTGGTTCCGCACGGCATGGGGCGAATGAAAGTCTGGCAGGTCTGGTCGGTCGGAGGCACGTAAATTCCATAGAGACGAACCAGGTAGCCGCCAACGCGTAAAGAGGCATCTTCCTGTACCGAGGCAAAACCGGAGATTTCGTCAGCCGCGGCGCGAGGAACGAACAGAAAGACAATAACGGCGACGATCATGAGAACGATAATGATGGCCTTGACCAGATGATTTCTGTACATCATTTTCCTCCCTCCAAACGGTCTTAATCCGTCAGATCAGGGAAGCGCTTGATTGGTTCAATTCGAGCAGAAATCTTGAACCGAGCCGCAGATGATATTCGGGCCAGTTGCCCGCGGAAGCCAGTCCACGCATCGACTCTATCCAGCTCTTGCGTGACGGCAATGAAATTGCCACTGTTGACCAATATCAAAAAATCAATTCAAACACAGGACATGCTATGTCTGCTATCAGACATGCGGCAAAGGAGCGGAATAGGTCGATTAAAATTTCGGGACTTACATTTAAGGAGAAAAACCATGAGCGCAATTCGCAACAGATGGAAGCCTTTCTTTCTGGCGCTGGCTATTTCGGCCGGCACGGCAGCAGGCCTTACGCCAATCCCGGCCATGAGTCAAAGCGTTGACGTGATGTTGGAGGGAAGCCAGGAGGTTCCCCCTGTAACCACTTCAGCTGCCGGAAGAGCCACCATTGATGTGTCTTCCGACAAGATCGTCACAGGCACTATCACTACGAGTGGCATAGACGCCAAGGCGGCGCATATCCATACGGGCGCGCCCGGAGTCAGCGGCCCGGTCATTATTCCCTTTGTAAAAATGTCCGACAACACATGGGTTCCCAAGGCAGGGGCCATATTGTCGGACGAACAGTATAAAGACTACATGGCCGGCAATCTTTACATCAACGTGCACAGCGCCGCCTATCCAGCCGGGGAAATACGCGGCCAGCTAACGCCGATCTAGAGGCTTATTTCAACGTTATGGCGGCTGGCCTGCTGCCACGGCACGGCATGCCAGTCATCAGGGTGGGAACCATGCGGATACAGGCCGACGGAATAGATTGCCGGCTGTAATCGGGGGAAAGCAGCGCGGATTTTTCGGCCCGCGCTGCTTTCATTTACTGAATGGTGATCTGCTTCTTGCTCGCACCCGGCTTCTTCGGCAGGGTAAGCTGCAGCACGCCGTCCTGATACTTGGCTTCGGCCTTGGTCTCATCGACGTCCTGCGCCAGGGTGAAGCTGCGCGATTGCTGCCCGTAGTAGCGTTCGCTACGCACTACCTTGCCCTCTTTCTTCTCTTCCTGTTCCTTCTTCGTTTCGGACTGGATCGTCACCTGGTTGCCCTCGACATTTACCTTTATGTCGTCCTTGTTGATGCCGGGCATATCGGCCTTGACCATATACGCGTCGTCTGTCTCATTCACATCTATCCGGATATTGGACTCGGCTTCCATGTTGGCCCATGTCGGCATCATTCGGAGGTTGTTGAACATGTTGTCCATGTTCCTGAATGGCTCAAAACGGGATATATCGCTGAATGGGTTAAATCTTGTCAAATTGCTTGCCATGACTTCTCCTTATGATTACGGAAGAAAGCTCTTGTTTGCCAAAGTGGGACAGTTAAAAATATGGATTTTTGGAGGCATTAAGAGAGTGAGTACGAAGAAGTTTAGGGCTCAAGGCCAGATATAGTTTGAGAACGATCAATGGCTTGATTTATGAGAGGTGATCTCTGCAAGGTATGCTTGTTAAACAGTAGAAAATCAGATAAAGCCTTGTATCAGTCTATCTGGCGATGCATCGATGAGGGAAAGTGGCATGACATGGGAACTGCTCCTCGGATAGGGAGCAAGAACAGCAAGGCACCTATCGTATCGACTTTATGGGATGAATAAACATGAACGTGATCTACACCAAAGACGACATCCGCCAAGCCAATGTTTTCAAATGCGAGGATCCGGACGCAGGCCCTTTCTGGGGGCGTCCCTGCAAGGTCAGGCCGGGCCGGACTGCCAAGAACAAAACTTCCGATGATCAATTTGACATTCCCGACATCGAGGTGCGGTTTGAGATCGGCCACAGCGACAACTCTTTCGGCCTGGTCATCTTCAAGCTCTACGACATAGGCGATGAGGACGACAGGGCTTTCGATTGCGATATCCATTCTCAAAACAACGATAACTGGGGAATCAGGCAGGCGCAGTCTGCAATCAATGTCGCGGTCGAGGAGTTTTACCGTCAGGGCTATAACAGGAGATTCGGGCGAATAATCGGCGAATAAAAGATCGCTTTGCCACGCCTTTCATAAATGCAGGTTTCCCGATCCGGCCTGACCCATCAATTTTGCAAAAATGAAAGGCTGCCCGGTTTGACGGGATGAATCCTTATTGATGCTTATCGGTCAGCCTTCCCCGGCGCCGGGCGGCTGACTGAAATCGGATGCCTTGTTTGCGAACATCTTGTGCGCCAGCGCTTTCGCTTCATCCAATGCCACCGAATAGGATTCGCTCGTGTCCGGAACGCAAAACCGATCCGGCTCGCCAAACCTTCCAGGTTCCGGTTCGACAAGAACCATTCCCTGAAATTTTCCATCGTCGTTCTGAATCACGATCGGCTTGATTCTCTGGTTTTCAAACTTGTATTCCATATGTGTCATGGCAGCCGCCCAAATCGATGACTAATGAAGCATCAGACAGAAATTGGCCGGTTTGATTCACTTGCGATCCTCAAGCTATGTCTTAGGGCAAGGAGGATTCGATGTGTTTACGTGATGCGAATTCCTTGCAGGGGTTGCCCCTATACGCCGGGTTATGCAGCCTGATGGCCTGAAGTTTGCCAATAACGTGAAGAACCCTGCCGTCTATGCTTTTTTCCGCAAACTTAATCGGGCTGCGGCTGTCATATATGAGTGAATTGTCAACATTGCCCAGGCCCGTTCGGCTGGCTGCGAATATTCAAAGGAGGGAATCATGTCAGCCTATGGAAAAACAATCGATGTAAACGCGGATGTGCGCACTGTTTATAACCAATGGACGCAATTCGAGGAATTTCCTCAATTCATGGCGGGCGTCAAGGAGGTGAAACAGCTGGGGGACAAAAAACTTCACTGGCGGGCCGAAATCGGGGGGCAGGAAACGGAATGGGACGTGGAGCTGACCGAGCAGATTCCGGACGAGCGCGTAGCCTGGCGCAGCACTTCCGGCGTGCCCAGCACCGGCCTCGTGACCTTTAACAAGATCGGACAGGACAAGACCCGCATCATGTTTGAAATGTATTACGGTACGCAAGAATTCACTGAAAAACCCGGCGACATGAACAGCGCGGTCGCCAAGCAGGTGGAAGGCAACCTGGACCGTTTCAAGGATTTTATCGAGTCGCGCGGCAGCGAGACCGGAGCATGGCGCGGCACCATTCCTGAGGATTCTTCGAAGACCAGGCATTGAGGCGGAATAACCGTGAAGGACAGGGGCAAGCCGCACATTCCGCCGGAATCCGGCAATTGCGCGGTCTTCCTTGTCCCGGATCTTGCCCTATCCGGTTTAGACCCCTTCAATGGGACTTGCTTTTGCCTGGCCGACGATAAGGCTCATCGGGTTTCCGGAGGCGCCATGCGTGGCTTCAGGATGCCGCGCTCGACCAGGACCGCACGGATTTCGTCGTGTGCGGCATCGATCTGTTCGATTATGCCGGTGCCGGCGTTTTGCGCCGCCTGAGTGACGCGTTCCTGGTCGCCGGCATCGAATTCAGCGTGGATTTCAGTCGCCATCAAGGCAATCGGCTTTCCTTTTGGGCGGGCAATTATGGCGGCATTCTCGCGTAGGACGGTCTCAATGTCTTGCTCGGTGGCTCCGAATGACATGCCGGCATTCATGTGTTCTCCTTGTGTCGGGCAGCGGCTATTCCTGCCGGAGGGTGTGACTGCAACCACTCATGGCCGCCATTCCGGCCGTAGCGACGTGCATCTCTTCAATCGGCGTCATGGATCAATGCGGCGCGCGAATAGATCCTCGAGGGAGGATAGGCAGGTATTGACGCTGCGGTTTATTACAAATCAATGGGATCCGGAAAAAGCTTGTCGGCGGGATGATGTGTTCAGATAATGAGGCGGCATCCGTCAAGGCCGCCTTTGCGATACCGGCCATTTATGAAATGAGTTCTACGGGCGATGATATGGCGACAGAGTCTCAGGAGCCGTTACGATCTGCCCCTGCCGCATTTTCCGCAGGGATAGTCGTTGTCAGCCGCAAAAATGCCGGCTGGCGTCTGCTGGCACTGCGCGCCTATCGCAACTGGGATTTCCCTAAGGGGAAAGTTGAGGCAGGGGAAACGCCGCTGTCAGCTGCCATCCGTGAAACCGCGGAGGAAGCCGGTATAACCGATCTCGCTTTCCGTTGGGGCGAAGCGTTCTGCGAGACTGCGCCCTATGGTCCGCGCAAGGTGGCGCGTTATTATCTGGCCGAAACCGCGCAACAGGCCGTTGTCTTGAACAGGTTTCCGCATGGAAGCCGCCCGGAACACCACGAATGGCGCTGGGTGAATTTCGATGAGGCCGGGCGCCTTCTGCCGCCCCGGCTTCAGCCGGTGCTTGGTTGGGCTATAAATATCCTGGAAGCCTGAATGCGGCCCGCTTTTCATCCGTTCCTGGTCAACGATCCATTCGGCGACCCCGCGCTCCTGATCGATTTCCTGTTCGAACGCCGCGCCCTTATGTTCGACCTGGGCGATATCCATGCGCTGCCGCCGCGCTACATGCTGCGGGTTTCCGATATTTTTGTTTCCCATTGTCATATGGACCATTTCATGGGTTTCGATTGGCTGGTGCGCATCCGCCTGGGGCGGGAAGGGGACTTGCGCCTCTACGGCCCGCCGGGGTTCATTAACCAAGTGCAGTCGAGGCTGTCCGGCTATACCTGGAACCTGGTGTACAAATACGAGAACGAATTCGCCGTCACCGCGACCGAAGTGGCCGAGGACGGTACTGCCCGTCGTGCGCGGTTCGTCATGCGGCGGGCGTTCCTACGCGAGGATGAGATGCGGCTTGACCTGAGTGGCGGGATCCTGCTCGATGAAACCGGCTTTCGCGTAAGCTGCGTCTTTCTCGATCACATGACTCCCTGTCTGGCCTTTGCGCTGGAAGAAAAACAGCACATCAATATCTGGAAGCGCTGCCTTGAGGACAGGGCGCTGCCGGTTGGGCACTGGCTGAAGGAACTCAAGCTCGCAGTGCTGGAAGGCAGGCCGCCGGACACGCCGGTCGTAGGTCCGGACGGCCAGCCGCATCCATTAGGCGATCTGATGCCCTGCGTACGGCTCACTCCGGGGATGAAGCTCGCCTATGTCACCGACACGGCATTCAGCGCGCGCAACGCGGAGCGCATACAGGCATTGGCCAAGGGTGCCGACAAGCTTTTCATCGAGGCCGTGTTCGCGCACGAACTGGCTGTCCGCGCACGCGAAAAACATCACCTGACAGCCGCGCAGGCAGGCTGGCTTGCGCGCCGGGCAGGAGTGAAATCGATTGTGCCGTTTCATCATTCGCCCATCTACCATGACAGGGAAGCACTGCTGCAGCAGGAATTGCAGGCGCACTTTCAGAGCGAAATGCCGTTGGATGCGCCGTACTAGTCCCGGTCAACAGTCATTGATATAAGGCTGCGACGGTAAACCTTGATGCCTTTCACCCGACGGGATGAGAAACGCATGTAGTGTGTTGACATCGCCCGCATCGCCGCGGGTGTAACGCAATGCGCTTGCATCGGTAACTTTTGGCTGCAAGTTTGGTCATACATTTACTTTCCTTTTGAAAGAGCAAGGCTCTTTTCTGTTTGCTTAACTATTTGCGATGGAGGATACGATGCCGCAAGCAAATCCAACCCAGGTCCAGAAATACCTAAAGGGTGTTAATTATCCGGCAAGAAAAGCAAAGCTGATAGAGAATGCAAAGAGCATGGGTGCCGATGACGATGTATGCGCCTCGCTCAAGCAATTGCCGGACATGAACTTCGAGACGTCTGAAGAGGTCAGCCAAGCTATAGGCACGCTGTCCGGCATGCAGGGGGGGCTAGGCGGCCAAGCCGAGTTTCTGGCACAGGCAATGCAGGATTCGCTGGCTGAAGTGGAACTGTGCGAACTCGCTCTCCAGAAGACGTCCAATGACGATATCAAGCAGTTCGCGCAGCATATGCTCGAAGACCATAGTTATATGGAAAGCGACATTGAGCATCTGGCTGCCAAAAAGCGGATTGCGCTTCCCAAGGATCTGACGGAAGAGAACATGTCCGCGCTTGAGAAGATGAAGAAATTGTCAGGGAGGGAATTCGACCTTGAATTCATGAATCACAATGTGCAGGACCATGAGAAGGACGTCAAGGTATTCAGGCATTACGCGGAGCAGGGAGAGGATTCAGAGCTCATGGAAATGGCAAAAAATGCAGCAGGCGTACTGGGACAGCATTTGAAGATGGCCCAAGAAATTGCCGGGAAGTTGCGTTCCTGAGCATTCCCGCCGTGCGATATCTGTGAAATTTGTTCAAGCTGCGGCAGCGCGAAAGGAGGAATCATGGAAATGCACGCTCCTATTCGCGTTGCCCACAACGCGTTCGTCTACAACGTCGGCGTTTACAGATGCACCCTTGAACTGGCGGAGCATAACGATGGACCTTGGCAATGGGAAATCGCGGAGTATGTGCCGGCACCGCCACAGGCAGGAGTAGATATTCAAGCGATCCACAAGGCTTCAGGCAGGGAGGAGACGGCGGAAGACGCGCTCAAGGCGGTCGAAAAAAATCTCGGCCGCATCGAGTACTACGAGAAAAAGGAAACTCCCGGCAAGTATGCCGGATAAGAAAATGATGCCCGGTTATCCCTGAGCAACTCCTGAAAAGCAAAAAGTCAACCTGATTGGTTGACTTTTATGCATTTATTTGGCGGACGAAGGAAGCCTAATCATTGGTTGGAAGCCGCATTATTAAACGGTTTTCAATTGTTAATATATAAATATGCCCCCAAAAATGCCCCCAAATTATTATCGTTACCCTTTTCTACGCTTTTTCAAACAACTGCTTTTTACTTTTGCTCCTAATTGCGATGGTGAAACTCCCTTAGCATCGAAGACCAAATCTATGATTTGCCTCAAGCGGACTTTTTCATTTGCGGTAAAGTTTGAGTCATCATTTGTGATGGTATGTACGCGACTTCTATTAGCTCCTAAATCGTATCGGAGAATTAATGTGTCGTGCGCAAACGCGTATTCTTCGTCGCAGGTGAGTGCAAATGCGCTATTCATTGAAAAGATACTGAGTGATACTATGAGCACAAGATTATATATAAACCGATTATTTGTTAATGCTAAATCGGTTTGAAAAATTTTCGTCATTTTATTTGTACTCTCGTAGTGTTGGGTATAAAAAATTAGTTGATCTTATTTCAACAATCTCATGTGAAAAATTGCCCACATCGAGTACACATTTTTTTCTTTTCCCAGTCCGCCATCGCCTTTTGATAGTGCTTATGTTGCCCTGATGAGTCTTTGAAGAAGCGTACAACTCCCCATAAATAAATCCCTGGAATCGCAAGAAGGGCGAGACCAACCAGTATTGCAGTCAAATTCAATTCGAATAATCCTCCTATGAACGCAATTAACCCGAATATAGCCATTACTATGATTGAAATGTGAGGGTCTGGATAGCTCGGTGCACGAGGAGGCGCAGCAAGTCGTGATAGGTTGCCCTGCTGAACGCCGCCTGTACGCGCGCTGCCAACCC
>Ga0366788_1004_pt1 | contig 54906 bp, 53 predicted proteins | sample TotcelN113001M11_FD_207041 | JGI IMG/M metagenome (GOLD analysis project Ga0366788, IMG submission 207041) | Enriched cells from coal bed in the Powder River Basin, Montana, United States - Total cells N11 rep2 HSBNCT.N11.300.1.M11 ...
TCAAGATTCATATCGTGATAAAACTATTACTAAAGAAGATGTGTTCTATTACGTTTATGGCTTATTACATTCACCTGAATATATTGATAGATTCGCTGATAATTTAACAAAAGGATTACCTCACTTGCCGTGTGTTGGAGTTAACAATGATTTTTGGGTTTTCTCCAAAGCTGGTCGAGAACTTGGTGATTTGCACGTTAACTATGAATCGGCCCGTCGTTATCCAGTTAAATACGTTGGTGACAAGTTCACGTTAGACAAGCTAAATGATGAAGATTTGCGGTTGGAAAAAATGAAGTTTGGCAAAAAAACCGATGGGGCCAAGAATATTGATGATAAGACCACTGTAGTTTATAACCACAAAATTACAATGACTGGCATACCCATCGAAGCCTATGATTATATTGTTAGTGGTAGACCTGCATTAGAATGGGTGATGGAGCGCCAACGCATCAAGTTAGACAATGACAGCGGCATTGTCAACGACGCCAACGATTGGGCCATAGAAACGATGGGTAATGCACGCTACCCACTTGAATTGTTCCAGCGGGTTATCACGGTTAGTCTCGAAACGATGAAAATCGTAAATGCATTGCCGCCGTTGGTTATTCATGAGGGCGTTGGTAAAGATGTAGAGCAGCAAATCGACTGCGCAATTACCGACATAACCGAAGCGGTGTGATGAATTTTGCGAAGTGACTGGTGGTAAACCCGCCTCATGCGGAGGAAAATCTCATATAAATAAATCCCATAATTCGGATATGCGATAAACATCGCAACCAGTAGCTGCCCGAATCTTATCCATTTCCTCGTCGGTTGCATCATCGGGCACTGAACGCGGTAACGGTTTGAGTTTTTTTTCGCCGGAAACAGCTTCACGTTCCAGTCGATTCAATCGTTCATTTAATCGCATATCGGTTCTCCAATAGGGAAATTCGGGCTTCCAGTTCATCTATCTCAACGATACGCGCCAACGCTCCGACTGCGCCCAATAGCGTGACCCCTTGGCTTGGTGCAAGCTCACCAGTAGCAACGGCAGCCAGAACGGCGCGCCCCTGTTCTGTCAGCGTGCCATCGGGCAGCTTCACTATCTGCGGCAGCTCCGTTGGCTTTAAAGCGGGCAGGGTGCGCTCCAAAATCAGCCTCGCAGCTACCGGGTCGCCTTCCAACGCCCTTGCTGTCATTGCCTGCAAAATGTCCGGCAGGCGCTTTCCCAGCGCGGCCCGGAGCTTTTGAAGTTCGCCTGAACCAGGAGGCTTACCTTTGGGATTGCCGCTCTCGCCGGGCTTCCATGCATGAGGAGGAGTTTTGCGTTTTTGTGTCGTCATCTCTGTTTCCTTTCTGAAATTTCAGACGGATAGAGCCAGTCATGTAAATCTAGTTCAGGAAAATGCATCGCAAAAAGTCGCGACTGATCCCAGGAAAGTTTTTGCCAAATTACACGGTTGCTACCTGAGTACTATCCGTGCCGCATCCATATTTTGAAATAATCCCGAGTACATATGGTAACTTCTATAAAGCACTACGATAGCGGTAGTACGAAGCCAGCCATAATTCACTGCATAGCTACGTATTCCGTAGTTATGCCAGCCGGTATATCTTATAAATCGTAGCTATCCTGAAATAACGACTACGACAATCGCAGTAAGGACGTTAATTTCAGGCTATCTGTTTTTAAACCAAGCACGGCCACCTCCCTTTATCCCATGCGCCATATGGAAACGCAGCCGGCTTGATGTCAAATTTGTCTGACGGATTAATATAGAGCCACGTTATGCCGTACAGGCTGCATAGATTTGGCCGCCGTCCTTTTCTGGTTTCAGCAATGAATCCCGCTTCTAGCAGTTCCCGTTTGGCAGCATGCAAGGTTTCTTCGGATTTCCAGCCGCGTGGTTTCATGATTTTCCATGCCATGCACAAGTCGCCATTATTTATACCGTTGAACTGACTGCCCATGTCGATGAGCAATTTCACGGCCTTATATGACAAACCGCGATATGCCTGACTATTCAATACGGCGTGGGGGACTGCAAGATAACCGCCAGTAAATTGATTTTTTCTCTTTCGGCCCATGCTATCCCCCTGCTTGACGCCGTAAGAAGCAATAAAGACCCCGCAATTCGCAATAACCCATTGAAGCGAGGTCAGGGCCAATCCCCAAGCCGGAAAAGCGCGCAGCTAGCCAGTCGAGTTCATCAAGCCAGTTTTCGTCGTCTGTTTTTTCATTTTTGTTCAGCCAGGAAAATAATTTGTCTGTGCTCATGCCCATTCTCCTTACGCAATTCGCGCTTTGGCAGCGCGCAGTTCGCCGACATTCCAAGTCGTACAGCGCAGAGAATGTTTTCTGGGGGATGGGATGCGACCGGCTTTGACGTTGCGCCAAACCGTGGCGGGAGAACAGCCGTAAATAGCAGAAACCGTCGGCAGACGGACTTCCGCGCTGTCAGGAAGTGAATCGAACTGTTGTAATGCCGGGGGAATCGGTGTGGTTTGCTGTGCCATTTGGAGACTCCTTATGAAAGGTTGAGCCTCCACTAAACCAACCACTCTGTACGTAACCACGTTACGTACAGAAGAAATTTCACATTATTTTTTACATTTGCTCAGTTCCCGGCCGAAAGTCTGAAAGTTCATCGTTCTTGGACGGCTACCGTCTTTTGCCTTGTACCAGATATATGGGATTTCCACGTCTTCATTAATTACTTCACAATCAAAAGCCAATTCGTCCACGGTCGCGCAAAATCTCTCCCAAAGCTCCATTGGAAATTCGTTTGGATAGTTTTTCGCCAGTTGCTTAATTTTGCCGTTGAGCGTTTCACCATTATCGAATTTGGCACTCCGGGGGTTTTTCGCATTTTCTGTCTGGCTATTGCGTTGCTTCTCGCCCATATCAACACCGGGAATATCCAGCGCTAGGTAGGCGGACAGAACCGCTTCTTGCCGGATATCGGATAGTGTTTCTTCTTCCAAAGCGCGGCTACAAATATTAAGAAGGTCGAGGTATCTATTGAAGTATTTACGCTGCGCCACGGAAAGCTTTGAATATCCACGGGCGGCAAAGGAGAACGCTATAGCATCGGCATTATTGGCCAAGTTCCATTTCAAGCTGATACCCTTGGCTTCGTAAGCCGCTCTCGCATGGTCTGAAATCGGATGACGTTGAATTCTTGCTTTTAGCGGCTCAAAATATTTAATGGCAACGTCGCGCATTTGGGCAACCAAATTCATTTTTCCCGCTCCATCCATTTGCCTGAACGCGCTTCGCAAATGAGGTATTTCTTCGATTGGGTTCATTGCGTCCCTTAAGAACTAACTTCGATAGGAATACGCAGCTTTGTTTATGGTGTCGTCGCAAGCAGCTACACAATTTTTCTGTTTTGCGGTGTTAAGGTCGCTTATGGACTTACTTTCCCGCAATATTTCTCCCACCGCTTCATCATTAATGTGCGCTTTCGGAGCAATTCGCCGCGCCTATAAGCGGCTTTAACCTTGTCATCAATCGCATGCGCTAGCGCCATATCTGATACAACCGGGAGAATATTTGTCTCCTCATTTGCCCAATCCGTAATCGTGCTGCGAAAACCGTGAACGGATATATCTTTCCCCATACGACGTAGAACTTGAGTAAGAGTCATATCCGATAAAGGATCGCCCTTGGTGTTCGGGAAAAGGTAATTGCTGCCATCGATACGCGGCAGCGCTTTGAGCAATGCAATGGCTGCATCGGACAGCGGCACTTTATGTTCCTTCCCGGCTTTCATCCGGCTAGCGGGAATCATCCAGGTTCGCTTATCAAAATTAATCTCGTCCCAAGTGGCAAGGCGTACTTCACCCGACCGCACAGCCGTCAGAATAAGGAATTCAAGCGCCTTTGCTCCCATTCCTTCTTTCTCACGCAACTCCGCCATGAACGAACCTATTTCCTCGTAGTCCAGGGCCTTATGGTGCTCCACTTCTGCTATCTTTGAAGGTTGGGGAAGCAGCTTATTCAGATGGCCGCGCCATCGAGCAGGGTTATCTTTTGACCTATATTCTCGTGCTCCTGCCCAGTCCAGCACGTTTTCGATGCGACCGCGCAGCCGGGTAGCGGTTTCTGTTTTGGTATTCCAGATTGGTTCTAGAATGCGCATTACATGGGCCGTATTCACGTCGCGGACGAGCACTTTTCCAATTACGGGGTAAGCGTATGTAGCCAGGGTGTTTCGCCATTGTTCGCCGTGTTTTGCATTCTTCCATTCCGGCTCTTTGGCGGCGATGTAGGCGGCGGCGCATTGCTCGAAGGTGAGGGCGGCGGCGCGGGAGGCAGCAAGTGCGCTTTTGAGTTTGCGGCTTTCTTCGATAGGGTCAATGCCGTTTTTGATTTTGTCGCGAGCAATGCGGGCAGATTCTTTGGCGGCCGATAACGTTACAGAAGGATAACCACCCAAACCCATTTCCCTGCGTTTTCCACCTATCATGGTACGCAACACCCAGGAGCGCGCCCCAGATTTCGTAATTTGCAATGCTAACCCGGACACTCCGCCGACAAAATGATGTCCCGGCTCGGTTAAGCGGGAAACGTGAAGGGCGCCCAGTTCGCTGTCTTTTGTCTTACCCATCATACTACCCATCAATTAATATGAAATTAGATGATATTAAATGATGCATTATGCGTCAAGCTTTCTTGCAGGCAGCATGGATGCTATAGGTAAATGATATGAAATGATGTAATATGCAACCTAGAGATGGGGGACACCCTCTCCGCCAAGAATACGCGCGGTTGGATTTAAAGGGTAAGCGGGCGCAACCCTTTTGCCGCTCCCAAGGTTCAATCAAGAATCTTTTTACTTCAAGTAGTATCAAGTCAGATGTTTCCTATTCTACAAAAAGTATTTGCCAAAGTATTTCATCTTGAAGATGATAATCAGGGCAAGTTGGAGTTGGTTTCCAAAGCTCCGGCCTCAAAGAAATCCGCCAAAACGACAAAGTCTAAAAAAGAATCAGGCACCTACCTGATCTAGTCTTGTAGACGGTTCCATGATTAATAGTTGAGAAAGCCCCCAGGAAGCCTTGCAGTTTCTTGGGGGCATTTTCATATGAGGGTCCGTTAGCCTTATGGAAAATTTCTATAGCCCTTTGGAATTTCCATTGCTCCTGTCTCGGCAATGTGCGCATAGGCTTCAATCTCGCTGATAAGGGCCTCTTGCCTTTCCTTGGTGGGTTTTTCCTGGAAGTGCTCCATAAATTTATTCAATCTCTTGGCCTGTCTGAGCCATTGGTTTATATCCGGAATGCCATTCATACTGTTTGTACCTCCCTACGGTTTGATAATTCCATGTGTGCGCTTAGTGACTCAATGGCCATCTATTTGGATAAAAGGGACGACTGGGCAAAGAGTTTGCCTAGTGCGTCGATTACGGTAGTGGCTGTATTCAAATTGCTTGCTTCAGGCTCAGGTTGATGGCCATTCGCTTTTGTCTGTTTTTCATGTCGCTTTGATCCATATTTCAGTTTTCACGGGATCGCTGCAAGTAAGCCCGGATAATTTCCCCGTGCTCCATCGGCAAAAGTTTTAGGTGCGAACATCGGCTTTTCCAGTTGCCGCATTTGCCCGAGACTGGAACGCTCTCGATCTTGCTTAAGATCTTGATATATTGCCAAAACAGCCTTTTGCGTAACGGTAGAAAACCTTCAGCAATCCGTTGTCAATATTGCCATTATTTGCCTTTGACAACACAACTTGCGTCAATGTCGGGCTGCCGCATTGTTGATTAATGTCATCTATTGCATTTAAGAATGCATTTTCCGTGTCATAAAAAAATAGCTCAGGCCCCTTGCAATGCCATGCAAAGTTGTCTGATGGCGATAGGTCTTGGATTCTTTCGTTGAATACCAACAAGTACCAGCGGATTTTTATTGTCCGAGTCCGTTCTTCATGTTTTTGCGATGGCTTATTGCAACGATAGAGTCAGCCAGGATCGCTCCCGGTACCAGGCAAATTGTGTCGGATATGACAGCATCTTTGATTTTTATCGACCTGAACCATATGCAGACGCAAGAGAATGGAACCAATGGCGGCGATAGGACACTATATGAAAAGGCTCTGCTTTCTGTTCATATGCATGGCGACCCAGGCAAACGCAGCAGATTGGGTAAAAGTGGATGAGTCTGAAAAACAAGCCCTCTATGTAGATAAAAGCTCTTTTCATAAAGGGGGCGGTTTAGTGCGGTTTTGGGAGAAAGCCGTCCTGAAAAAAACCGAGATTATCGGGGGGAAGAAAGTCAAGTCCCTTAAAGCCCAGTATTCGATATCCTGCTCGGAAAAAACGCAACAAATCAAGTCAGCCTTTTTCTATTCAGCCACGGGCGAGGTTGTCGGTTCGCTGGGAATGCAAAAGAAAGTCGGGATTGTCCCGGGCACTCTGCGCGAAGCGGCTTATGAAGCGCTCTGCAGATAGTGAATGGGGAGCCGGGATGTTGAGCGCGGTCCAGGCTTGAGCATCTTTCGGGACGACCATGTTTTCCACGTGTCATGGCATGGTCTGGTCATCAAAGGTACTCGATTTTTCCCTCGTGGTTTATCAGTCTTGGCCGATCAAAACTTTCACTCGTAACAAACGGAATGCCGAGGAAATAGCCTTCCTCGGTGTAATCCTCGAAATAGCGCGGATAGTCGCGCATCAATTCATTCAAAAATCCATTCATGACTTTTGGGTGCAGTTCAATGCGTTCCGGCAACTCCCCGTCATGTTTATGCAGATACTCATAAATTGAATAAATGATCATTCGCGCATTGCCAAGCGCTATCTGTTTTGCAGCCGATTTTTTATAAGTCACAATCCCCTCCCTTGGTGCCGGCTAGATATATCTGATGTGCAGTCTATCTTTTCAGGCAAGGGCGGATGCTGACGAAAGTCTCGTGCAGGTCTTTTTGGGCGGAGATTGCGGGCACGGCGATTAAGGAAGGAGAGTACCTTTGCGGGCCGGCCGCGTCTTGCAGAAATGACTTATGGAGTCAGCACAACTTTGCGGCAGTCATCCTCTTTTTCATCGAATATCTCGTAACCGGTAGCGGCTTTCGCCAGCGGCATTCTATGGCTAATGATGACTTCCGGGTGCAACTTTCCCGATTCGATATGGCCCAGTAGTTCCGGCATGAAGCGCTGTACGTGCGTTTGCCCCATCTTGAAGGTCAACCCTTTTTCGAAAGCGTCGCCGAAGAGGAATCCATGTATGAAGCCGGCATAAACTCCCGGCACGCTGACCGCCCCCCCGCGGCGCACGGCTGCGATACATTGCCTTAATGCTTTGCCGCTGCTGCCTTCCAGCTTCAGGTTGGTCATCGCAGTCTCGATCGCACTTCCCTTGGCTTCAAAGCCGATGGCGTCGATGGCTGCATCGACGCCACGGAAATCAGTATTCTGAATGATCATTTCGGCCGGATCGACCTCGTCGAAGTTAATCGGTTCCACCCCGTATGTTTCCTTTGCGAACGCCAGGCGGTAGTCGTGATGGTCTACCATGAATATGCGTTCCGCGCCCAGCATGCGCGCGCACGCAGCGGACATCAGGCCGACCGGACCCGCGCCAAAAATGACGACGCTCGAACCCGGGCCGATGCCGGCGTTGAGTGCGGCCTGATAGCCGGTCGGAAGAATGTCGCTTAAAAAAAGCACGCGCTCATCAGAAAGGACCGCCGGCACCTTGATGGGACCCACGTTTGCCTTCGGCACGCGCGCGTATTCAGCCTGCCCTCCCGGAATGCCGCCATACAAATGGGTATAGCCGAACATCGCTGCGCCTGGGCGAATATCTTTTTTGTTAACGATGGCGCCGCGATTGGGATTAGTCGTTTCGCATGCGGAAAACAGCTGCTTGTTGCAAAAAAAACAGTCACCGCACGAAATCGTGAACGGCACAACAACGCGATCGCCTTTTTTGATTCTGGTAACTTCCCGGCCGGCATCGACGACGATGCCCATGAACTCATGTCCCAAAATATCGCCGCTTTTCATTGCCGGCACTTTTCCACGATAAAGATGCAGATCGGAGCCGCAAATCGCCGTCGCCGTTATTTTCAGGATAACGTCGTCAGGCGCTTGCAGAACCGGATCCGGGACGGTTTCGACACGGACGTCATGACTGCCTTGGTAGGTAAGGGCGCGCATTCTCATGCTCCTTTGCTAAATGCCGCTGTCGGCAAACGATTCAGTCAGCGATCGTAAATTCGGACGAAATGCAAAAGCCGGCTACCAAGATAGGCTGCGCTTGAGCCTGTAAGTTCAGGGTTATCATAAATATTGCGCCTTCATCAAAATCAGTTTTATCTTCCGTCAAGAATGGCTTTGCAAATGCTTATCAGCGCAAGAAAATAAAGTTTGATAATCATGCCCATACCTTTCCGTTGACAGGAATCAATTCCCTCCATGCGTTCTCTAAGATAATTAATTGATTTTTCGAAGCTGGATTGAAAGTGTTTTTATTGGAAAGCGTTGGGATGCTTGCGGCAAAGCCCGCATGTCATTTTGCAAAGAAGGGCCTGCAATTACATGTTTATCCTTAAGGGAGAGCAAAAGTGCGCATACTGAATAAACTTTCAATAGTGCTGATGAGTGCCTGCTTCTGTGCCGCACTGATCGGATGCCAAAAGTCGGTAACGGATCAGCCCAAACCGAAAACGGACGCCAGCAAGAGCAGCTCAAATGGAACTGCGGGCGCTAAAGCAGAGTCGGCTATCGACAAGACCAAGGAGAAGGCAAAGGAGATAGGTAGCGCCACCAAGGAAAAGACAGAGGAAATCACCAGCACGGTGAAAGAGAAGACACGGGAAGCCGGTTCCAGCGCCAAGGAGAAATCAAAGCCCTGATTTCATGTTGAGGCGCAGGCCTCTTGCAAGCGCTTTTTACTTTCTGGTAGCGCAACGCCGGGAATCGTCTGGAACGGCAATTTCCGGCGCTTTCATTTTCAGCCTTCATTCCTGAAACATGTCCATGCTTAAATAGAACCGTGCCGGGCACCAAGCCCGGCACGGCTCCATGTCGTGTTCGGTTACTGCTTTATCGACATGTTGTTCTTGACGGACTTGACCCCTTTAACATCGCGAGCAATTTCAACAGCCTTGCTCGCGCTCGCCTGCGAATCCACAAAGCCGCTCAACTGCACCACGCCCTTGTAGGTTTCGACCTTCACTTGCGTTGCCTTTACATCCGGGTCGTTAACGATCGCCGCCTTCACCTTGGTGGTTATGGTTGCGTCATCAAAATACTCTCCGGCGCTTTCCTTTTTGGGGCCGGAAGAGCAGCCAACCAGGGCAACGATTAGAAGAGTAAATAAAAAATAAAGAAAATGATTATGTTTTCTCATGAAATATCTCCTGATATGGATAAATAAAGTGCCCCTCCCAACCATCGCCAGCAACCGGCCGGGCCCTGCTTGCCATCGACGTACCCCGCTGTCTCTGTCAATAGCGATAGACGCGGTTGTTGTTGTCGATACGGACGCGGCTGCCGACCTGGAGGTCGGCGGCCGAATCCTGGGTGATCGTCACAAAGCTGCCGTTGTCCAGCCTCACGCCGATCTGATACACATTCCTCGTCCTGTCCTCCATCCTGTTGCCAACCGCACCCCCTCCAACCGCCCCGGCAACCGTCGCCACCGTCTTGCCCGTCCCGCCGCCGACCTGGCTGCCCAAAAGCCCGCCAACCACGCCGCCCGCAATCGTCCCCAGGCCAATACCGCCGCTGTCGTTCACCCTGACCATCTGGATCGATTCAACCGTACCGTACGCAACCGTGTAAGGCTGCTGCGCCTGGCCCGGATAAACCGGCTGCCCCTGACTCGGGTAAGCCTGTCCCGCCACCGGTTGTGGCGAAGCGGAACCATAACCGGGCCCATAGCCGGGACTCGCACACCCCGCCATGAGGACGGCCGCCAACGCTGCCGCTGCCAATGCTGTCGATCTGTTCATCATGCCTCCCGTTCGTGACGATGCCGCCTTCATGACAAGACCCGGCAATCCCTACTTCTTGCCGATGTCGCCGCGCGTGCTCATGACCCCCTTCTTGCCGGCCTTGGCGTTGGCCACGGCCTGGTCGCGCGTAGCCGCCGCCTTGCTCAGGCACGCATCCACGTCGCGTCCGGTCTCCTTGACCTGGGCCGGCATCGTGTCGCACTGGGCTTTTGCCTTGGCATAATCGACTTCGGCTGCGGCCATGCTCGCATTCATGCGGTTCTTGTCCGTGTCCTTGTACTGGGCTTCGGCCTGGGCCTTGGCAAGCCGCTGCTCGGCCTTGGCAATGCCCCTGCAGTCCTCGCGTGCGGTGCCGGAGGCGTTCGCCGCGTCGCACTGGGCCTTGGCGGCCTTGTAGTCGGCATCGGCCTGCTTCTTGGCTGCCCGGTACGTGGCCCGGTCGGGTTTTTGCGTCGTGGTCTGCTGGGTGGTGGTGCTCTGCGTGCTTTGCTGGGCAAAGGCGGCCGAGGAAAAGCCGATGCCTGCCAGTAAAAGAACGATGCCTGCCGTGGTGGTCTTCATGTCTGCTCCTTGATAAGTGAACGGTCGGTTAAGGACGGGTGTCGCTGTTTTTGTCTTCGAATTCCCTGATCTGCCTTTCAGCATCGTCCTTGCCGATGCCGTAGGCCTCCTGCAGGCGGCCTGCGAGCTGATCCTTCTTGCCGGAAATCCGGTCTAAGTCGTCATCGGTGAGCTTGCCCCACTGCTCCTTGACCTTGCCCTTGAACTGTTTCCAGTTCCCTTCGATGGTGTCCCATTGCATGCGCTTCTCCTTTGTTAATGACAAGCCGCCCCTCCTTGTCGGGGGGACGGCTTGCCGGGCCTGGCTACATGCCCATCAGATACGGCTCGGTTCCATAGAAGGAGTTGATTTCCCTGATCCAGTTCGGGTCTTCGGTGTCGGGCCATTGGTCCTTGTCGAAGGAGGGCGCGCTTTGCAGGCGGTTCTGGTCGATGTCCAGGATGAAGCGGTGGTTGGCGGCGTCAAGCTGCAGTGCTTTCCAGGGGATGGCAAAGAGGCGTTCGCCATAGCTGAACCAGCCGCCCAGGCCCAGGACGGCGTAGCCGACCTGTCCGGTGCGCATGTCGAGCATGATTTCCTTGATTTCGCCCAGTTCTTCGTCCTTCTTGTTGTAGACCTGTTCTCCGATCAGTGTGTCCGCGCCCATAAGGCAGCGGCCGGATGGCACATCGCATTTGTACATGCCGTATACGTCGCGTTCCAGATAGCTCATGCTGTTCTCCTCTCATAATTGATTACGATTTCAGATCATCCGTAACTTTGTCGACATCGCCTTGCCGTGCGCCAGCCTTGCCTGCAGCCCGTCCTTTTGCCGCAGATGACCTGGAATCGGAATGTCTCATCGCCGAAAGAGAATTCGGATACCCAAACTTAACCACACCATCAAATTCCAGCCTTGATAACCGTCAACCATCGCCGCGCCTGGTTTTATCCGGCCCATGGCTAATTGGCTATTACGCAATTAATTCAAGTTTCAGGCCGCATGCGGCGACAACGCGGGAGCCGAAAGAACGGGTTTCACGTTCTTCACCTGGCTGCCATTGCGTTTCTCGGAGGCCTCTTTTTACTGTCGCTCCAAACGATCGGCACGCGCTGCGACCGACCTTGGAAAATAATCAAACATGGGATAGAAAAATCGAATACCTTGTCACAATTCATGACGTATGTAATAGTCTGTCGCATCACGTGATATGCATCGGACAGGGGCGATTCAGGTCTCGATCGATTCCATTGATTCCGTGCGCAAGAACATGTGGCGGACGTGTTTGTCCGGGATTGGCCTGAGGCTGCGACAGCGCCTGGCTATCCTTCACAGATGCCTAAATGCCGCCGAGTTTCGGACTAGCGTATACTGGCAACAAAAGTTTTGCTGGATCGTACTCCTTCGCCAGAACGGGTTTGATCTGCATGAGCCGCCTCCTGTTCAGGTGAAAAACCCTGGAAAATCCAGTTAAGTTATTGAGTTTAGAGAGCGCATTGGATCGCTAGAGTGCTTGGGGCAGGCGTTGGGTTGTTGTTTTAAAAAGTTAAGTTGTTGAATTTATTGGATAAGAATGATAGTAGAAGAGTCAAATAATCAGCCGGTGCCCGAACAATCCGGCTCAGAAGCTCGCTTTGAGGATTTCGGCTTGTCCGCCGATATCCTGCGTGCGCTTGCGGATCAGGGATACGAGCATCCCACCCCGATTCAGACGCAGGCGATTCCGATCGTGTTGCAGGGACGGGATGTCATGGGCGCGGCGCAGACGGGAACAGGCAAGACTGCCGGCTTTTCGCTTCCGGTCATTCAGTCGTTGCTGCAATATGCGAACACAAGTGCCTCGCCAGCCCGCCATCCGGTTCGCGCCTTGATTCTGACGCCGACGAGGGAACTGGCCGACCAGGTCGCGGAAAACGTAAAGAATTATTCCCGCCATACGGCGTTACGCTCGACCGTCGTTTTCGGCGGCGTGGACATAGGGCCGCAGACTGCAGCTTTGCGAGCGGGCGTGGAAATCCTGATCGCAACTCCAGGCCGTCTGCTCGACCACATTCAGCAAAAAACGCTGAATCTGTCGCAAACCGGCATCCTTATCCTGGATGAGGCAGATCGCATGCTGGACATGGGGTTCCTTCCGGACTTGCAGCGCATCATCAATCTTTTGCCGAAAAAGCGTCAGAGCCTGATGTTTTCCGCGACATTCTCGCCGGAAATCAAGAAGCTTTCCGCAAGCTTTCTCAACAATCCCGTGACGATTGAAGTGGCGCAGAGAAATTCAACCGCCGAGAATGTGACGCAAACCGTTTACCATGTGCCGGATACAGCCAAGAGCGACGCCGTTGCCCATATCTTGCGTGGCCGCGAATTAAAGCAGGTACTGGTGTTTTCCAATACCAAGATCGGCGCATCCAAGCTGGCGCGCCAGTTGGAGAACGAAGGCATCAAGGCAACCGCGATCCATGGCGACAAGTCACAACTTGAACGCATGACCGCTCTGGAAGCCTTCAAGAACGGGCAGATCGATGTGCTGGTGGCAACGGACGTTGCTGCGCGCGGCCTGGATATTGTCGAACTGCCTTGCGTTATCAATTACGATCTTCCGTATAGCGCCGAGGATTACGTGCATCGGATCGGACGAACCGGACGGGCAGGGGCATCGGGCGATGCGGTATCGCTGTATTCCGACAAGGACGAGCGTTTCCTGACCGACATCGAAAAACTGATCGGTCGCAAGCTGCAACGTGTACCGTTGCCCGGCTTCATGCCGCGTTCCGCCCATGCATCAGAGCGGAGCGTGGAAAAGCGCTCGCATCAGCGCGAAGAAGCGCCTGCAAGACGCGGCGCGCCAAAGCCAGAGCGCAGTCCCTATGCATCGGCCAGAGTGATGCGCAAGGAACTGAATGATCCCTGGTTCGACAAGCCCTACGAACCGGCACCATCGGCTTTCCCCAAAGAAGATGCCACTTCATCCGGACAGCAATCCGCTTCGTCAAAACAGGCCAAGAAAAAGCTGGCCGTGCTTCTAGGCGGCAAATAGGCTGGTTTTCGCTTGAAACGCCGGCGCGCAATCTGTTTCGTGCGCACTTGGTAAGCTAGCCCGGTTCGCCCGGATGCGAACAGATCCTTAAAGGTCGAGCCAGGATCCGGCGCCGGGATTCTCCGGTTACTTCTCCTGAGAAGGTAGTCGGGTTTTGCTTTCTTCAGCCCCGGCTTGAATTCTCGTTCTGCCGCCATTCATCACATGACACGTATGTTCTTGAATTGCCAAGGGTCGTCAGTATCCATGTTTTCTCCGAACGGCCAGTTTCTGTTCAGCAGAGGCGTCCAATCGCCATAGATTCCGACCAGTTCACCCAAATAGGGGCGGCAAATCTCCAGCACGAAGTCATGGTCGATATCTTCCGCTTCAACTATGCCGGCATTCGGATTGCGAAGCGCCCAAACAAAGGCGGCAAGAACTCCTGCTGCGACCTGCAGGCTGGTCGCATTATTGTAGGGAACCAGTTGCCGGGCTTCCTGAATAGTCAGGCGCGATCCGTACCAGTAGACGCCTTTTGCATTACCCATCAGAAGTATGCCCAACTCATCCATTCCGTCGCAGATCTCATCGCGCAAAATTCGCTTGGCCGATTGTGGCTGCCAATTGTTGCCCGATAATTCGTAAAGCGACAGGACGGCATCGTCGCAGGGATGGTAGGCATAGTGGACGGTAGGGCGATAGAGTACTTTTGCCCCATCCTTTATGGTGAAGTAATCTGCCAGCGAGATCGATTCGTTATGAGTGATCAGAAAGCCATGGTAAGCGCCTTCCAGCGGAGTCCAGCTTCGCACGCGGGTGGCCGCGCCCGGGCGCTTCAGGTAGATCGCCGCGCCGCAGCCGGATTCGTGCCGTTCCGCGTCTTCCGGCCAATGCCGCTCGTGGCTGCCCCATCCTAGTTCAGCTGGCTGGAGACTTTCAGATATCATGCCATCAACCGACCATGTGTTGACGAATTCATCCCGTATCTTGTACTCATGCGTATTTTGCGTATCGCGCTCGGCGATGTGAATTGCCTTTATGCCCAGGCTGCACGCCAGTTGCGCCCATTCAAGCTTGCTCGAAGGGCTTGCCGATACGCCATTGTCCCTGGCAAGGTCGAGCAGTGCTTTCTTGGCGAAGGTGGAAATCAGGCCCGGGTTGGCGCCATGGGCAATGACAGCGGTCGGGCCTTCTTTCCTTTTAAGGCCGTACTCCAGCACGCGGTCGCGCAACGCATAGTTGGAACGCTCTGATATAGGTAGGGATGGGTCCGTGTAGCCCCCTTCCCATGGCTCGGTTGATGTATCGAGGTAGCGTGCATTGCGCTGCCAGCACAGGTCGATCAGCGCCAGGCTGGAAACGTCTACTGAAAGGTTAACCAGGAAGTCGCCGCTGTTCAGGCATGGTTCGAGAACACTCCGATAGTTTTCCTCAGTCAGATGGCGAACCTCATAAGCAACTCCGAACTTGCGCGCTATACCTTCTTCGTCTTCATGAGCGGAAATTATCCTGACCTGATCGGGACGAATTTCAAGGTGGCGAAAAAAAAGCGGAAGCACTGCCTGAGCAATGCTGCCAAAACCGACAATGACCATTTTGCTTGTGAATTTTCCATGTTTTATTTTCAATTTTCAGTTCCTATTCAAGGCTGCAGCTCCTGTCGCGTTCGTATTGTCATTTTTTTAAGGCATTTGAATTCCAGAAAGACATCTGTTCAGGTTTAAATTAAATGGTGATAATCGTCGTGCTTTTTCGCAAAAAAATCGTAAATTCATGCTTGTATACATGAAGTCTCAGTCTGAGAAGCTGGATGGCGCGAGCAGGATTGATGCTCGTCGCCGATAGTGATCATTGACCATGGCTGTGTTAAACGCGTATGCTGAAGAAATAAACCGGCTTCATGCATGAACAGAAAAAATCGGGATGAAGCCGGAATTCAGGGTTGTTGCGCTTTAAACGAGACACTTCGGTTGTTCCAGATTTCCAATTACTGGCCTTAACCATGAAAATTGCCGTACTCGATTCCGAACGCATCCAGTCTGCCGCGATATGCCGCGCACTTGCTTCGGTCGGATACGACAGCCAAACCTATCTGAGCAGCAAGAAATTTCTGGAGCGATCGCATTCGGAGCATTTCGACATGCTGATTCTCGGTGGCAATGCTTCCGAGCCGGGCATGGTGGAAATAGTGCGTCAGGCAAGAAGCCGGCTGCAGCAGGATTTGCCCATATTGCTGATAATCGGAAATGCCGACATAGATACGATAATTGCCGCCATGGCTGCCGGCGCGAACGATTATCTTTATCAGCCTGTGCGCACAAACGAATTGAAGACTCGTGTGAGCGTTCTTTTATATCGCGCCTATCCCGACCGGATGCCGAACGAACGGGTTCAGCGCGGTCCTTTCCTGCTTGACACGCGCTCGTCCCGCCTGACTCGCAACGGCGTACCGATCCGTTTGGCAAAGAAGGAATTCGACCTGGCGGCTCTGTTCTTCCGCAATCTCGGGCAGCCTTTGTCGCGCGCCTATATTGGCGAAGCGATATGGGATACCGACGGCGATACCTCATCCCGTACCGTCGATACCCACGTTTCAAGAGTGCGCAAGAAATTGCAGTTGCGCCCTGAGCACGGTTTTCAACTTACGCAAGTCTACGGGTATGGCTATCGACTTGAGCAGACGGACGACATTAAGTGATGTTCTTGCGCCATGCGGTAACGGAACGGTCGCTCCAGTTATAATCTCTTGTTTTACACTTTCCTCCGTGCGCATGTTAACCAGCCAGGCTCGCTTTCCCGAAATTGTCCTGAGCAAGCTGCATGATGACGTCCAGCCCCGAACTTTTGCACCTCGAATAAACTCATGAAGCCATCACTGCTGGCCAAGCTCGACCAACTGGCCAACCATCTTATCGAAGTGGACGAATTGTTGATGCAGCCGGATGTTGCATCAAACCAGGAAAACTATCGAAAGCTTTCCCGGGAACATGCCGAGCTGGCGCCGCTGGTTGCCTTGTATAACGAATACAAGCAGGCCGAATCCGATATTGAAACCGCGCAGGAAATGGCCGGCGATCCCGACATGAAGGAATTCGCTTACCAAGAAATCGCTTCCGCCCGGCAAAAGACGGAAAGCATCGAGGAGCAGCTGCAACTGCTGCTGCTGCCGAAGGATCCTAACGACGACCGGAATATCTTTCTCGAAATCCGCGCGGGAACAGGCGGGGACGAATCGGCGATTTTTGCTGGCGACCTGTTGCGCATGTATACGCGCTTTGCCGAGCGCAACCGCTGGCAGGTCGAGATGGTTTCGGCGTCGGCGTCGGAAATGGGAGGTTACCGCGAAGTGATCGTGCGCATTATCGGGCAAGGCGCCTACTCGAAGCTCAAGTTCGAGTCGGGCGGTCACCGGGTGCAGCGCGTGCCCGTGACAGAAACCCAGGGACGGATTCACACTTCAGCCTGCACGGTCGCCATCATGCCTGAAGCCGACGAGGTGAACGATGTCGACATCAATCCGGCCGACCTGCGCATCGATACCTACCGCGCTTCCGGTGCTGGCGGCCAGCATATCAACAAGACCGATTCTGCAGTGCGCATCACGCATCTTCCGACCGGCATCGTGGTCGAATGCCAGGACGACCGCAGCCAGCACAAGAACAAGGCGCAGGCTCTGCAGGTGCTTGCGGCGCGCATCAAGGATGCGCAGTTGCGCGCGCAGCAGGCAAAGGAAGCCGCCACGCGCAAGAGCCTGATCGGGTCGGGTGACCGCAGCGAGCGCATTCGCACCTACAATTTCCCCCAAGGGCGCATGACCGACCACCGGATCAACCTGACCTTGTACAAGCTCGACTTCATCATGGACGGTGATCTTGCCGAACTGACCAACGCATTGGCGGCCGAGCACAAGGCAGAACTGCTCACTGAGTTGGGCGAGAGCGCGTCCTGATCAGGCGCCGTTCATACGTTGTCATGAATTGATGCGGGAAGAGGGCGAAGCCTCGCATATCGTGAAAGCAGCCGGGCGCGTTGTCAAAACGCGCGCGTCAAAAAAACGTTGCCATGTATTGTGTTTTGGTAATACATTGATTACCAACGAGTGAAAAAATTGTCGGAGAATTGGTCGAATTGTATAAGCTATTTTTCATGAAATCGCGTTCACTGCTTGGATTGATAGCCGCCCTATGCTGCGGTTTTTTGCTATTTGCACTTTACCTCCAGCATTTTAAGGATGTGTTTCCCTGTACGCTCTGCGTACTGCAACGTTACGCCTATATTGTATTGGCGCTGTTTTGCCTGATCGGGGTCGTGGCGAACGCGCCCAGGGTCAGCGCTGCTTTCGGATTTGTCGCAGCCGTGACGGGACTAGGGCTAGCCGCGTATCAGTTATGGGTTATAGCGCACCCGTCTATTTCCTGCGGCAACGATCCGCTCGAAAAAGCAATCAATCAGGTTTTTACAGCCAAGCTGTGGCCGTCCGTGTTCAAGGCGGAAGGTTTTTGCTCCGAGGTGTATGAGCCGATCTTCGGACTGAGCGCGCCACAGTGGTCGCTGGTCTGGTTTGTCCTGTTCGCATTAGCCTTGCTGTGGATCATGTTGCGTCACCGGTAGTCCATATGCGATTCAACGATAAATCCTGCGGCAAGTCTCCGTGTGGTAAAGAGGCAAGCGGCGCTTTCCTCATTTCGGTAGGCACCAGAATCGGGTCGATTACTACGCAGGTTCCGCTGGATCCGGTCGATACCCGCATTCTGCTTTGCCACGCGCTCGGCCTTTCGCGGATACAGTTGATCACGCAATCCGAGCGCATGCTCACCAGCGATGAAGCAGCGAACTTTTCCCTGCTTCTGCAGCGACGCATTGCTGGCGAGCCGATTGCGTACATTATCGGCGAGCGCGAATTCTACGGATTGCCGTTCCATGTTACGCCCGATGTGCTGATTCCCCGGCCGGAAACCGAATTGCTGGTCGATCTGGCGCTTGAGCGTTTGCCCGTAAACGGAAGCATGCTGGACATGGGAACGGGCTCAGGCGCCATTGCGGTGGCGGTCGCGCATGAGCGTCCCGATGCGGCGGTTACGGCGGTCGATGTCAGCTCTGCGGCGCTGGCGATTGCACGCACGAATGAAAAGCGCAATCTGGGGCCGAACGCGCGCATCGTGTTCATAAAAAGCAACTGGTACGAAGGACTGGATGAGTCCGTGCGGTTCAACCTCATCGTTTCCAATCCTCCTTATATCGCCGAAGGCGACGAACATCTTTCGCGGGGAGACCTGCGCTTTGAACCACCTGATGCGCTGACCGATCACGCCGATGGCTTGTCGGCTGTTCGAACGCTTGCTTCAGGCTCTCTGCCGCGGTTGAACCCCGGCAGTTGGCTGCTGATGGAGCATGGCTACGATCAGGCGCATGCTGTACGAAACATTCTGATAGCGCAAGGTTATGATTCAGTGCAAAGCTGGAGCGACCTGGCCGGAATCGAGCGAGTGTCGGGTGGAGTCAAGTCGGCAGGCTCCAGGTAAAATCACCCGCTTTCCGTAAATTGTCGTATTTACATCAAACGGGTTGATTACTATTGAGCAACAAGTTACTCTATCGCATTTATATTTCCGTGCGTAGATATCATTCTTGATAGTAAATTGAAGACCGACGTTCTGAAAAATTGGGCTCTGTTTCTGCTTCTGGCGCTTTTTTCCGGCTTTTTAAGCGCGAAAGAACTGCCTCTGCCGGGCACAGTTGCGCTTGCCAGCTTGCCGACGGAAGTCCGCGAAACACTGACGCTGGTTAAGCGCGGCGGACCTTTCCCTTATCCCAAGGACGGCGTGGTATTCGGTAATTACGAAAAAAGCCTGCCGGTAATGGCCCGCGGCTACTATCACGAATATACAGTCCGGACTCCCGGAATTCGCGGCCGGGGGGCGCGTCGACTCGTTGCCGGGGGGCGACCGGCATTGAAAGCGGAATACTATTACACCGACGATCACTATATGACTTTCCGCCGGATAAGGGAATGAACCAGTTAAACAGTGAAACAGCGCCAATACGGGACGAGCCGGAACTAAGCCTGCTCAATTCCGTGCCGCCGAATGTGGTGCAATCGATTCGCGCATTCCGGGCCATAGACCTGCAGGCGGAAGCGGAGCGGCTGGGTCATCACTTCCTGTACGCTTTTTGCGCCGAGGCGGCCACAAAGACGCAAGTGCTTGCGACGATTGCCAAATCGTTCCATTTTCCAAGGCATTTTGGAAAGAACTTCGATGCGCTAGCCGACTGCCTGACGGATTTGCCGTACAAAGCAGGACGGCAGCCCGGCTTTCTGATAGTGCTGGAACAATTGCCGAATACGCCGAAATTCGACAAGGAGGCGCGCGAGACCCTGCTCGACGTGTTTCGCGATGCAGCCGATTTTTGGGCTGAAAAGAAAGTGGCGTTTCGCGTGTTTTATTCATCCCAATGAGCAAGCGGCTCCACCTCATCAAGAAACCGGCTGATTTGCCGGTTTTTTTCTTTGGACATGGAGCAATGCTTAAGCGCACCCGGGGCGCCGCCTTCTTTTTCTTCCCCTACCGTTATTCATATTCACTCCCGACCGGCCACGGAAAAAGGATCGCCGCTCTCAACGAAAAAGCGGACTCGGGCCTGCTACATTCATGCCCAGAAACGGCCTTTTTTATATGAGCTCGCTATGTTGAAATAATCGCAACTCATTGATTTATTTATGAAAAGTTGCAATTTAGAATATTGCGCGATGGATATATTTCCTTTAGGATACATGGCTTTCCACAAGAAAAAAGTTTGCCGTCCTACCCGGATGCAGAGCTTATATTGCCATGAATATCTCACGACACGAACGTGCGCTTCTCCCTTTTATCGCCTTTCAAGCCGCTGTCGGAACCTTGGGCGGGTTCATCGGTTATTTTGTAGTCGGCAGCCAGGATATCAATGCGATGTTCCAGTTCGCGGCACTGATGCTTACTTTTGTCGCAGCTTCGCTCATACTTGCTTATGTGGTTGGCCCAAGGCTGTGCCTGTCCAGCAAGCATCTGCTGAAGATCGGCTTCTTTATTCCGGGCGTGATCCTGTTAATCGGTTATGAGTCGGTCCTGTCCATGGCGGCTGCTTTCGGGATTCTGCAGGGACTGACCTGGGCAGCGCGCCATTTGCTTGAAATGAGCTTGATCTCCGATAGAGAGCGCGACGGCTATGCTTCGCACGCCGGCGCAATATCGGTAATAGGCGGCATTCTTGCAACGCTTGCAGCAACTGTTGTGTTGGCTCTTAGCAAGGAAAGCCGGCAGTACGTCTACTGGATGTATGGGTCGGCCTGCATTCTGGCTTCCTTCATGCTTGGAAGAGGCATGTGCTGTTCGCCTTTAAAACATCTTAAAAACCCGATTGCCGTTCTCAAGCAGCGCGAATTCACTGCCTGCCTGCCGCTCTTTTTTCTGCAGTCCGGTTTTATGGGGCTGGCGCTCGCCGTCGGCGCGGTTGGAGCCAATAAAGCGCTTGCGTCCGCCAGTTCGTTCGGCTGGGTGGCTACCGTAGCCGGATTGGCCGGCGGAATTGGGTTGTACCTTACCCGCAACAGCCGTGGCGTCGACAACCGTTCGCGCTGGCTGGGCGGATCGTGCCTTGCGGTTGCGGTTGCTTTTGCCATGCTGGGCGCCAGCGCCTGGGTGCCTGCGCTCTTTATTATCTCTTCCATGATAAAAGCCGTCGCCGATCCATTCCTCGGGGCCAGCGAACTGGTGTTGAACCAGAAGGCGCTTGAAATACAAGGGGAGTTGAACGACCGCATCGTGGCGCGCGAATTTGCATTCTGGGCATTGCGAATGACGTCGCTCGGCTCTTTCTGGATACTCTCGTCCGCCTTGACCCCGGTGCAGTTGCTGGCAACAGGTTCTGCCATCCTTGCATTTGCGGTCGCTCTTGAATTCCTTATCGGACAGGGCTGGTTTGCAGATGCTGCGGTGAAAACTGAAGAACCGGCATACGCTATAAGATAAAAGACTGTCACAACCGGGCAATCCGCTCATCAGGGCGCAGTTCCTGGCGCAATTCTTCGGCATATCCCGGGTCTGGGTCATTCAAATCGGGCCGAATGGTTGCCAAACGGGTACAATCTGCGCCATGAAAAATATCGTTATCCTCATATCCGGGCGCGGCAGCAATATGGAGGCGATTGCCACCGCCGCGCAGTCGGAGCAATGGCCGGCGCGCGTTGCTGCGGTTATCAGCAACAGGGCCGATGCCGCAGGTCTTGAATTTGCTGCCGCCCGGGGCATTCCCACAGCAGTCGTTCCCGGCAATCAATACCCGAGTCGTGAAGCATTCGACGCCGCCTTGCGGGAAGAAATCGACCGGCATGCGCCCGACCTGGTGGTTCTGGCCGGCTTCATGCGAATACTGACAGAGTCGTTCGTGGAGCATTACAGCGGGCGAATGATCAATATTCATCCGTCGCTGCTGCCCAGTTTCCGTGGCCTCCACACGCATAAACAGGCGATCGAGGCCGGGGTCAGAATACATGGCGCTACCGTGCATTACGTAACCCCCGACCTGGATGTCGGGCCAATCGTGGCGCAAGCGGGGGTGCCGGTGCTGCCGGATGACACCGAAGACACCCTTGCCGCCCGCGTTCTGAAGCAGGAGCACATGCTTTATCCGAAGGCAGTTCGCTGGATCGTCGAAGACAAGGTATCTATTCAAAACGGCAGGGTACGCCTCGATCCAGTGCTCAGCCAGTCGCAACAATTTGTTTCTTACAAGGAATCAGCATGAGATTGCCGCCAGTAATCATTACCCACACCGAACAGGCACTACGCGAGGTGATGAGACTCACCGGTCCGGCCGACAGCACGCTCTCCCGCTACTTCCGCGAACATCCAAAAGTCGGCTCGCGCGAGCGCGGCGCGGTGGCCGAAGGCGTTTACGCAGTCTTGCGCAACCGGCTGTTCTACACCAATTTTGCCGAGACCGGGGTTGGTCCCATGATGCGCCGCCTGACTCTGCTCGGGCTGGTCGATGCGGTTGGCATTGACTCTCTCGGCGGCTTGTCCGAAGAGGAAACCGAATGGCTGGGGCGCTTCGCCAAAATCGACCGTTCCCAGTTGCCCGCAAGAATGCGCGCCAACCTGCCGCCCTGGCTATACGACAAGCTGGTTGAGCAATATGGAGAAGGCGAGGCCATGGAACTGGCTGAGGCGCTGAACCAACCGGCGCCAATGGACTTGCGCGTCAACGCGCTGAAAGCCAAGCGCGACGATGTCATCGCCGCGCTGGCATCCGCGCCGATTGTGTCCGAACCGACGCCTTACGCGCCGCTCGGCCTGCGTGTGCATAAAAGACCGGTATTGCAGAATCTGCCGCTGTTCAAGGATGGCTTGATCGAAGTGCAGGACGAGGGCAGCCAACTTCTATCGCAAATCGTCGGTGCGAAACGGGGCCAAATGGTGGCGGACTTTTGCGCCGGAGCTGGCGGCAAGACGCTGGCGCTGGGCGCCTCGATGCGGAATACCGGACGACTGTATGCATTCGATATATCTGAGAAACGTCTTGCCAAGCTGAAACCGCGCCTTGCGCGCAGCGGCCTGTCGAACGTGCATCCGGTTCAGATCGCCCACGAGAACGACGCCAAGATCAAGCGGCTGGCCGGCAAGCTCGACCGCGTATTGGTCGATTCGCCCTGCAGCGGACTAGGTACCCTGCGCCGCAATCCCGACGTCAAATGGCGCCAGTCGCCCGAATCGCTGGCTGAGTTGACCGATAAACAGTATTCGATACTGGCGTCCGCTGCCCGCCTGGTCAAGCCGGGCGGACGCATTGTGTATGCAACCTGCAGCATTCTGGAAGAAGAAAACGAATCGGTGGTCAGCCGTTTCCTGGCGGAACACCCAGCGTTTTTCCTGGTGCCGGCAAAACAGGTATTGGCCGAACAGAAGATTGAACTGGAAATGGGCGATTACCTGAAGATGCTGCCGCACCGGCATCATACAGACGGCTTCTTCGGCGCAGTGCTCGAAAGAAGAATACCCGAGAAGACCGCGCCGGAAAGCGTGGAGCAGGAAGACACCGTTCCGGAAACGGAATAACCGGACTGCGCCGATGAGTCGATTTGCGAAAATCGCCGGACTCGCTGTATGGGCTTCGTTTGCCGCCTCTGCCCATGCTTTTGACCCATCTGCGCAACCGATCCTTTCCCATGGCACGCTGCAGGCTGCTTTTTCACCTTGGGACAACGTCGAGAAAATCATCATCGACGAGGTCGGCGCTGCGAAAAAACAGATTCTGGTGCAGGCTTACCTGCTGACCAGCAAGACGATTTCCGGAGCACTGATCGCAGCTTATCGGCGTGGCGTGGATGTGCAGGTTATGGTCGATGCCGAGCAGCTTTCCAAGGTTGTTTCCTCTACGGCGCACGTGTTGGCAAGAGCCGGGGTTCTCGTCTGGAAAGAAACGAAATACCAGAATGCGCACAACAAGACTATTGTGATAGACGCCGAAACGCCGAGCTCGACAGTGATAACCGGCAGTTATAATTTCACATGGACTGCGCAGCACCGGAATGCGGAAAACATCCTGATCTCCAGAGGTAATCCGGATCTGACGGCGCGCTATGTCTCTAACTGGAACAAGCACCTACTGGAAGCGGTCTTGCTGAAAAAATGAATTCATTCGCTTTTCTTACTCTGCTGAATGATCTTGTCGCGGATTTTTCCGAGCCGGCCGTATTGTGGCAAATAGGCGCACTGCTACTGTCTTGTGCAATGGGATGGTCGCTGGCGCGCATGCTGCAGAGCCTGTTCTCAGCGACGGACAGACCCCTGATGACGCGCCTTGGCACCGACACTTTTGCCCGCGTACTGGTGCCGGTCATTTCGCTGCTGTTCGTGTATGCCAGCAAACAGATCCTGTCGCATTGGCTGAACGTCCATCTTTTGCGTTTGGCGACGCCGATATTCATCTCCATCGCACTGATCCGTTTTACCTTATACCTGTTGTCGCCGCTTGTTTCCCGAGCAGGCAATAAGGGACGAGTTCTGCATCGACTGGAAAAAGCCTTTATGGTTCTGGTGTGGTGCTGGGCCGCGCTCTACCTGACAGGATTGTGGCCTGAGCTGATGCGCCTGCTGGAGGAAGTCACTTTCACGGTCGGCGTCAGGACCATGTCGGTTCTATCGATACTGCAAGCGATCGCCTCGGTCATCGTGACCGTATTGCTGGCCTTGTGGTTCTCCGCAGTGGTGGAAAAAAGAGTGATGCGCATGGAGGAGGTCGGTTCTTCCCTGCGCATGGTGCTGGTGCGCATGGTGCATGCGCTCCTGATCATGGGCGCGTTGCTAGTCAGCCTCACGCTGGTAGGATTCGACTTGACCATATTGTCGGTCTTTGGCGGCGCCCTGGGCGTCGGGCTGGGACTTGGCCTGCAGCGAATCGCCAGCAATTACGTTTCCGGTTTCCTGATCCTGCTGGAGCGCAGCTTGAAGATAGATGACTTGATTACAGTCGCCACGTTCTCGGGCAAGGTGACCCAGATCAACACGCGCTACACCATATTGCAAGGTCTGGACGGGGTCGAATCGATCATACCGAACGAAATGCTGGTATCCAGTCCGGTGCAAAACTATTCGCTGTCGGACCGTTCCATAATGCTGACAACGGATATCGTCATCGGCTATCAGAACGATATCGAGTCGGTGAAAACCGTTCTTGAAAGCGCTGCAGCCGGTGTCGAGCGCGTTTCGAAGGAAAAGCCCCCGAAATCGCTCTTGATGAAGTTTACCGCAGACGGTTTTGAATTCCGACTCGGCTTCTGGATAGTCGATCCGGAAAGAGGAAATGCCGGTGTGATCTCGGCAGTCAACCAAGCCATCTGGCAGGCGCTGCAGAGCAGCCAGATCAAGGTTCCGTTTATCAAGGAACCGAACCCGGCGGAAAAGCCCTGATTTTTTGACGAGCCGGTCATGCAATCAGGCGTGCCGGTCGTCATTTTGATTCACGGCAGCAAAAGCGGCAGTTCTGCCGGCTAATCGAAAAGAAAGCGGTTGCGCATAGCGCCCGATTCCCCCATTCCCTGCCGTCCTGTCCGGGCTGCAGCTTGCGCTTAACGTGAAATCGCAATTTCCTTGTGCTTCTGCAAATGTTCATGGCTGTTTTCGCCGACTATAAGTCGTTAGCGAAGCAAGGCTTCGTTCAAGTCCGCAAACCATCCGGAGAATATGTGAAGAATACTATCGCTCAGGAGCATGCCGGCAGTCGAACCGGTGGATTATTCCTCAGGCTCTCGCAGGAGCAGCAGCGCAAGCTGTTTGACGCTTTCCTGGAGTTCGCCCAACCGAATAGCGGCGATACCATGCTCGACGTCGGTCTTGCTTCTTCAACCCGGCTTATGGCGCAGGGATATTTTTCAAAGTGGGCTGAACCGCCGCTTCGATCCCGTATCGGCGTGCATAACATTCACCCTTTCACCGGAATTGATGGCAGCGGGCACGCGCTGGCGCAAGCTGAAGAATTGCCGACCGCGAAGCTGCCATTTTCCGACGGCGAATTCGACTGGGTCTGTTGCAGCGGCGTTATCGAGCATGCAGGTAATCCCGGGCAACAGTTTCAAGTGGTGCGTGAATTGGCGCGAGTGGCGCATAAGGGCGTTTTCTTGGCCACGCCTAATCGTCGTCATCCGGTCGATTTTCATAGTGCTCTGCCTTTCGTTCACTGGCTGCCGGACGCGTGGAGACGGCGCGTTCTAAACTGGTCTGGCAAGAATGCGGACTCTCTTGAACCGCGGCCCAATCTGTTGCTGGCGGAATCGCTGTATCGATTTGCCGGGATGCTGCCAGAGAAATTGGAATATGAGGTCGGCCATAAGCGGGTCTTCGGCCTCAAGGCGCACTTCTTTCTGATGCTCAGCAAGAACCCGGCAACAGCAGGATCATAGAGCAGGCACATGCTGCCGGGCGAAATTGCCATGCGCTTCGGAAATGCAAGCCAATCGTGAATCGACAATGCGCATTCGCCTGAATTTGTTTTAACTCAAAAATGAACATTGCGCCTATGTGCACCATTACCAAATAAATAATGGAGGCCAATATGAAGCAGATACCCATTGAAATGCCCCTTGTCAGGGAATGTTCGGTTACCGGCTGCACCTACAATGCGAACGATGCCTGTCATGCCCGGGCGATTACCGTAGGAACCGCTGTACACCCGGATTGCGATACTTATTTCAGTTCGACCGCATCGCATACAAAAGCAATCGAGCGGTCAGCCGGGGTAGGCGCTTGTAAAATGTCCGACTGCAACTATAACGACGACTATGAGTGCATAGCGGAAGAGATCAAGGTCGGGTTCAGAATGGAAAGGGTCAATTGCCTTACCTATGCCCACCGCTAGACCGAAAACAAAGCGTTTCCGAGCATAGTCCCCATCAGGTTAACCATTTTCTCGTGATAAGAGATGCCAATTTTGTCGTCCGGTTCCGATTGGTAACCGGATAGTCATGTCACAGGCGAACGGTGCAAGCGCCGCATGAGCGTGCGTGCGCTTGCAACCCTATGAATTCGCTCAATAAAATTCCAAATTGGAATTGCCACCGTTTTGCGGGATAATACCGGGATGAACAATTTCATTTCCCCCCTGTAATGCGTCCATCCGGTTCTTTTTCGTGGCGACTGGCGCTTTCGATGCGACGCTTCATTTACACAGCAAAGAAATCCATTCCTCTTGCTTTTCTGCAAGAGATTTTTCATTTCGACGATCGGCATGACGGCAGGGGGCCGTTCCATATTTGTATTCAACGGAGAAAAGCATGATCCTGGGAATTGATGTGGGAGGTACCCATACCGATTCAGTATTGATGCGGAATCGGGAAATCATCCGCAAATCGAAAGTACTGACTGACAAGAACAACATCTTGAAATCGGTTCTGCTTGCCACTAACGCCATTGCCACTTCCGAAGACATAAAGAAGCTGCGCCGTATCGTTCTGAGCACGACCATTTCAACCAACGCAGTTGTCCAGGGACAGCTCGATCCGGTTGGGCTGATCGTCATGAGCGGACCCGGCGTCGCGCCGCAGGATTTGCCGCTTAGCGACGAGGCCGTTTTCGTTACCGGCTACATGAATCATCGCGGTATCGAGGCGGAGCCGCTGGACGAAAACGAACTGTCGGAATTGAAAAGCCGGTTCAGCGAGCAGCAACTGAACAACATGGCGATCGTCGGTAAATTCTCGACCCGCAATCCTGTGCATGAAATGGAGGTTCTGGGTTTCTTCGAGGACAAGGCCAAGCATGTAACCATGGGGCATCAGCTTTCGGGCGCCCTCAATTTCCCGCGTCGGATCGCGACGGCTTACCTTAACGAATCGGTCTGGAACCTTCACAGCCGCTTGGTAGAACAGCTGACCACTTATCTGAAGGAATTGGGAACGGATGTTCCCCTGTTCATCCTCAAGGCTGACGGAGGCACGATCGAATACAAACAGTCCGGAAGCTATCCGGTTCAGACAATTCTTTCCGGACCGGCGGCAACCATCATGGGCGTTCTGCCTTTTGTCCCGGTTGACGAGGATTCCGTTTCGATCGATGTGGGCGGCACGACTACCGATATCGCTATATTTGCGGATGGAGCGCCGCTGCTGGAGCCGCAGGGTGTTCAGATCGAGGGACACAAGACCCTGATCAGGGGGCTGCTGACCAATTCCATCGGCATCGGCGGAGACAGTCATGTGAGAGTGGTAGACCAAAAGCTTCTGATCGGTCCCGAAAGGATCGGTTCGGCCATGGCATTCGACGGTCCCGTTCCCACTCCGACGGATGCGATGATTTTTCTCGGACTTGCAGACATCGGCGACAAGGAAAAAGCCGCGAAGGCCATGGAGCTTATCGCCAAGGAGTTGAACCGGACGCCGGCGCAGGCAGCGCAGGCGATTGTTGACAGTGCTTGCAAAAGCATTGCCGATAAAGTGCGAAGCATGATTCAGGAAGTCAACAGCAAACCGGTCTACACGATCCACGAATTGCTGGAAGGCAAGAAGTTGACCCCGACCAAGGCCATTATCGTGGGCGGCCCCGCGCCGTACATCGCCGCGAAAATGGAGGAGCTGCTGGCCCATGCCGTCATTGTTCCGGAAAATTCGGAAGTGATTAATGCCAGCGGCGCGGCCATGGCGCGGACCACGGTTGAGTTGAACCTGATCGCCGATACTGAAGCCAAGCAATTGAGCATTGCGGAAGAGGGGATGCAAGCGGAAATTCCGAGGAACTTCTCGGTTGAGGATGTGATTGAAGTCGGCAAGGAAAGGCTGATCCAGAAAGCCAGGGCTGCCGGCGCCAGCGAAGCTGATCTCGAGGTCGAGGTGGCGGATTGCCAGTCCTTCAATGTCGTCAGAGGCTTTAATACAACCGGTAAAAACATTCGGGTCAGATTGCAGATCAAGCCCGGATTGATCAAACATGAACCAATTTGATGGAGTGCTCAGGTGAAAAAGAAAACAGGCCTTATATTTTTCCCCGCATTTGATTATGCGATTTCGCCCACTCATCCTGAGCGTGAAGAGCGTCTTCTCTACACGCAGGATCAAGTGTTCGAAGAGGGACTGCTGGATTTCGACAACATCAAGGAATTCAAGCCCGACATTGCAACGGCGGAAGATATTCAGCGGGTTCATTTCTGCGTGCCCGGCATAGATGAGGTTGTCCACGCCTCTCATCTGATCGCAGTCGGCGGCACCCTTACCGCTGCCGACAAGGTCATGCAGAAAGAGGTCGATAACGCTTTCGCGCTGGTGCGTCCGTGCGGACACCACTCCATGCGGATTGTCCATGGCAGCAGAGGGTTTTGCACCCTGAACATGGAAGCGATCATGGTCGAGTACATCCGGCAAAAGTATGGCATTAAGAGAATCGCCATCGTGGATACCGATTGCCATCACGGCGACGGCAGCCAGGATATTTTCTGGCACGATCCCAACACGCTCTTCATTTCCATGCATCAGGACGGCAGAACCCTCTACCCGGGCTCGGGCTTTCCTGATGAAATGGGCGGACCCAATGCTTTCGGAATGACGGTAAACCTTCCGTTGCCGCCGGAAACGGGCGAGGAGGGCTTCCTGTACGTGCTGGACGAGGTTGTCATGCCTATCCTGAACGACTTCAAACCGGAACTGATCATCAATTCTGCCGGTCAGGATAACCATTATTCCGATCCGATCACGAACATGAAATTTACCGCGCAGGGGTATGCGGTTCTCAACCACAGGCTCAAGCCGGACATTGCCGTCCTGGAGGGGGGCTATTCGATCGAGAGTGCGCTTCCCTACATCAACACCGGCATTATTCTGGCAATGGCCGGCATGGACTTCAGCCATATCCGCGAGCCGGACTACGATGAGAAGAAGCTGAGGCAGTCTCCCGCTATAACCGCTTTCCTCAAGCAGTTGAAGGACTTGACGCTCAGCCAGTGGAAGAATCGTGACGTCCTGCGCGACAAGGTTTATCCCAAGCAGGCATTCCATAAACGAACCAGCAATATCTTCTACGATACCGACAGGATTCGGGAATCGCAGGAAGAAACGGTTCGCACCTGTCCCGATTGCGGCGGCGCTGTTGTCATCGACTCAAGAGCCGATACCGGAAGGCAGGGACATGTGCTGGCGATCCAGATCCCGCGTTATGTCTGCGGGGCTTGCCGCACCTGGGCCGAGGAACAGTTTGAAAATGCGCAAAAAGGGAAATATTCCCAAGTGTTCCTGCAAGACAAGGATAGGGATGTCTATCTGGAAAAGTAGCAGGGCATAGCATTGAATCGACCAGCCGTCTGGCTGAAATTCATGGATAAAAAGCCGGGTTGTCATGACCCGGCTTTTTCTTTGGGCGCTCTCTGAGGAGAAGCCAGAGCAAGAATGCTCCGGAACAGTTTCAGCAAGGTCGTTTTACCTGAATTTGGTCTGGATCAAGAAAAAGCGATTTATACAGACCGTAATGCTGCGATCCGCGTTTTCCATAGTCCTGAAACAGGGGCTTAACCTTGTTTCCAAAGGTGAAAAAGTTGAACTTTGGACGGTTTAATAATAAATTTTCCTATGCTATTATTTGAAGACATATACGTTATCAATCACCCAATTTATTAGAGATAAACTCAATGCAAGTTACTAAAATCCGCACCCTCGTGACGCGTTATGGTTCCGTTGTCGGTCTTTTCAATATGGACATGGTATTTCTTTCCGGGGTTCCCCATGTTGTTTTTGAATGGAGCGGCGAACCTGGAGACGAGGCGGAACCCACTATCGTGGTTGCCCTTGATCCCCGCTTTTTGGAGCGGCTTCCGGCTGGGGCAGAGATAACGCATCAGTATCGGGTTTCAGTGGAAGATCCGCGTCCGTCCGAATAAAACTGTCGCAGAGCGACTATTTCCATAGTTCAGCAGCATGCTTTATGCGCATCGTATTGCTCGCGACGCGTGCTATTCGTGCCAGGTTTTTCATTTCGATCTTTTCTCTCATGGCAGGGCATAAATGTTGTCGCAAATCTTAAGAGAAAGCGGCTGGCCATCCAGCTACGATGACCGCGAAATAGATGACATCATCTGGTCCGAGATCGAGTCCAGCCCTTCAAGCGACGACTTCGTCTGCTATCTTGTCCATCGGCTGTCGAGGGCGCGTCACCGGGACGCAGCCCTGGCGCGCTCTGTAAGCATGGAAGAAAGTGAAAACGCCGCACCGGTTGGCTATCCTCGCGCAATCGAACGCATCCGGTTGCTTGCCGAGAGCGGGAATGCGGCGGCAATGTTCCATATGGGCAAAATATCAGCGTTGGGCATCGCTATGGCTCAGGACTTGGCCGCGGCCAGATTCTGGTACGAAAAAGCGATTGAACAGGGAGAAATTCGCGCTCACTGCAATATGGGATGGTTATATCAATCCGGCTATGGCGTGCCAGAAGACAAGGAAAGGGCGTTTCACTTGCTTTCGATCGGCGCCGATAACGGCATGCCTACCGCCAGGGCCTCCGTTGGCCTGATGCTGGTAACCGGAGAAGGATGCAAATCCAATCCAGGCCTGGGCCTGCAGATGATGCAGGACGCCTTCGATGCCGGTTACAACAATGCCGGCAATCATCTTTCGGATTTGTTTTTTGCCGGAAAATACGTTCCTCAAGACGTCGACATGGCTCATGATTGGCTGTTCAAGGTAGTCGCTCGCGGCGACGAAAGAACCATGGCGATTCTGGGCCATTACCTAACCACCGGCAGCCACGGAAAAAAAGACGGTAAACAAGGCTTGGCATTACTAGAAGAATCGATTGAAAAAGGCTATCTGCCCGGCTGTCTGTGGCTGGGAAACCTTTACAAGAATGGACAGGGAGTCGAACGCAACCTTCAAAAAGCAAAAGCGTTGTTTGAAAGGGGGGCCGCCGCCGGGGATGCCGGCTGCGAGTTTGCCCTCGCAAGCTTGTTGCATGATACTATTCACGCCCCTGCGCCGGGTTCTTCTTCCGTACAATGAGAATCGCCGGATGCGCGAATTCCGCATTCAACATCCAATCACATTTCTGCGGCGACCCTGCCGAATTCAGCCGGAAGAGAGCTATAAGTCTGCGTCAACCCACTGCCGGCCGGCTTGCATTGCCATGTTCATATGGAATCTTTATTTTCAAGTTCGCGGATGCGCCTATACAACGTACGCTCGCTCATGCCGAGCGTTTTCGCGAGATTCTTGCGGCTGCCGTGAAAATTGGCGAGCCGCTGCTGAAGCGTCGCATCGCTGATGATGCCGGCGTCGGATGCCGCCGAAAGAGGCGAGGGCGACATGTCCGGCTGCAAGAGATGGTCCGGCATGATCTGGCTGTCGTCGCAAAGCAGCGCCGCCCGCTCCAGCAGGTTGCGCAGTTCGCGAACATTCCCCGGAAAGGAATAGCCGAGCAGTTGCTGCAATGCTTCCGGCGAGAGCGAGAGCTTGCGTTCCGGCGCCACCCGTGAAAGCAGGGTCTTTACCAGCATTGGCAAATCGCCCATACGTTCGCGCAAGGCGGGCACATTGATCGGGAAAATATTGAGCCGATAGTAAAGGTCGGCGCGGAAGCGGCCTTCCTTGACCATGAGATGCAGATCGCGATGCGTGGCGGAGATCACGCGGATATTCGCATAGCGCAGTTCCGTGGAGCCGACGCGGCGGTAGGTGCCGGTTTCCAGCAAACGCAAGAGCTTGACCTGCATCGAGAGCGGTATTTCGCCTACTTCATCAATGAATAATGTTCCGCCGCTGGCCGCTTCGACCAGCCCTTTCTTGCGGGAGATCGCCCCCGTAAAAGCACCGCGTTCGTGGCCGAAAAGCTCGCTCTCGAACAAGGTTTCGGGAATGCCGGAGCAATCCACGGCGATAAAGGGAGCCGCTGAGCGGCGGCTGGCTTGATGGATTGCCTGAGCAGCCAGTTCTTTGCCGGTGCCGGATTCGCCGCTAAGCAGCACCACTGCCTCGGAAGGCGCCACCCGCGTCGCCAGGGCCAGCATTTTCTGAAAGGCGGGAGCCCGACCTACCAGGCCTTGCTCTTCGGGCAACCCCTTCGGTACGTTTACCGGCTCCATCCTTTCGACAAAGCACACGATCTCGCCGCTTATATCGCGTACCGGCGTCAGTTCGATGTTGACGTACTTCTCTCCATGCGGGGTATGGTGCAAATGCACGTCGCGCTCCCGTCTTCCTGAAACCAGGCTTCGCGCCATGGGACAGGTTTCGCCGGACTGATCGCAGGGAGCGCCATAGCAGTGGGAAACGTCGTAGCAGGTGCGCCCGATCACCGATGAACTGGTGTGGCAATACTCTTTGAATGCGGCATTCACGGCAAGAATCCGGTATTCGCAATCAAAGAGAAGATGCGGCTCAGGTTGCGCTTCAAGATAGGAGGCCAATTCAGTAAACATATTCATGTGTGTTTCTTTGAGGTATTTATCGGCATTCCTGATCTTACTGCCATTGCTGCCAAATTGGATATCAAATTATGACATTTGGCAGTGTCGGAAACAAAAATATTTCTATATTTCTACCTATGTGACTGAATATAAAGGTTATTTATGATTTATTCGAGCAGGCACGGTTATTGGATATGTAATATTAATTCAAGCTATTTCCCTGAATTTTTCAACTCGGGAAATGAAAAAAATTTTATGGAGGTAAGCATTCACGCCGAACGGCATGAGCAGGCAAGGGAAGGTGGCCGTTCTTTCAGTAAAACGTGTCGGAGGTGCCTAGATGAATTCCACAGTAATTCGTTGCCTCGTGTCCCGAGCCGGTTCGATTGTCGGGCTTTTCAATATGGACATGGTTTTCGTTTCCGAAAACCCCCACGTCGTTTTCGAGGGGAAAGCCCGAACGGACGGAGGCGAGAAATCGGTTCATCTGGTCGCACTCGACCCCGATTTGCTTGAGCCGCTTCCCGGGTTGGGAAAGATAACTTTTCTGTATCGGGTTCCAGTGGAAGATCCGAGATCGCTTGCGCCGGCTTGCATGCCGGTTTCTTCCTATCCAAGCTGTTGAAAATAAAGATCATCCAGGGACTATTCCGGAGACTGGTCCTTCCAAAATGAAAGGTTCATAAGCAACTTGCATATGCCCGGCAACCGGATGCATCCGCTTTGAAAAGCAATAAATTCGTCGGTCCCATCGGATGCGTTCGTCAAATCTGCTCAGCTATTTTCAAGCTTGGCTATTTATCCGCCACCCAAGCCTGAGAAAGTCTAGGCGCAGTTTTACCGACAATATTCTCTATATCGATGCTTTCATCGAGTAGCGAATATGTTTTATGTCGTCCTAAGTCAAAATAAACTTGATGCCTCCCCAAACGGGTATTGATTAAAAATCAAGCGTTGGGTAATATATAAGAGCATTAAAGCAAATTAGTTTTAGTTAGATTAGATTTCGCATCAAGCAGCAAGCCGTATTACAGACAGATCAGATTTCATTTTGCTGAGCAGCACTAGTCATGGTGCTGCTTTGGGAACAACCAAATCAAAGGATTTTGTAATTATGACTAAAGCATTAGATGGAATCAAAGTACTAGACTTTACTCACGTGCAAGCCGGTCCTGCATGTACACAGCTTCTGGGTCAACTCGGCGCAGATGTACTCAAATGTGAAATGCCGAATTCAGGCGACGCCACTCGCGACTGGCTTCAAGATGTTCCTGGTGCGGACTCACTGTACTTCACCATGTTCAACGGTAACAAGCGCTCGCTGGCTCTGAATGCGCGTACCCCCGAAGGCAAAGAACTTCTGACGAGGCTTATCAAGCAAAGCGACGTCATGGTGGAAAACTTTTCGCCGGGAGCGCTGGACCGCATGGGCTTCTCTTGGGAAAATATCCAGAAGCTGAACCCCAGGCTGATCCTGGCTTCGGTCAAGGGTTATGCTGTTGGCCATGCCAACGAATCATTCAAAGTTTACGAAAACGTAGCGCAATGCACCGGCGGTGCCGCATCGACCACCGGCTTCTGGGACGGCCCGCCGACAGTTTCCGGCGCTGCTCTGGGTGACTCCAACTCGGGCATGCACCTTTGCATCGGCATCCTGGCTGCACGCGAATATCTGCATCGTACCGGCCGCGGCCAGCAGGTTAACGTTGCGATGCAAGACTGCGTACTGAACTTGTGCCGCGTCAAGCTGCGCGACCAGCAGCGTCTGGAACGTACAGGCAAGCTTGATGAATATCCGCAAAACGAACTGGGCCTGCCACTGGGCGACTCCACCCCGCGCGGCGGTAACGCCGGCGGCGGCGGACAGCCAGGCTGGATGCTGAAGTGCAAAGGCTGGGAAACCGACCAGAACGCTTACGTATACTTCACAGTGCAAGCTTCCGCATGGGGCAAAATTTGCGACATGGTCGACAAGCCGGAATGGAAGGATGATCCTGCTTACAACACGTTCGAAGCACGTCGTGACAAGTTCTTCACCATCGTCAAGCATATCGAATCCAAGTTCCAGAACAAGGACAAGCATGAAGTCACCGCTTGGGCTGCCGAGTTCGACATCCCCTGCGGTCCCGTCAACTCGTTCAAGGAACTGGCTTACGATCCGTCGTTGCGCAAAGTCGGAACCATCGTTGAAGTTGATCACCCGGTTCGCGGCAAGTACCTGACCATCGGTAGCCCGATCAAGTTCTCTGAATCGGAAGTGAGCGTTACTCGTGCTCCATTGCTGGGCGAGCACAGCGCAGAAGTCTTGAAGTCGCTGGGTTACAGCCAGGCAGAGATTGACAATATGGTTGCCAACGGCACCACTGCTCTTCCCAAGAAGTAACTGCTGGTCTTTTACAGTAGCAAAAACGGCACCCGATTAGGGTGCCGTTTTTATTTGCGATAGGTATTACATTGGCCCGAATTTAATCTTACAGCGGCTGCTTTTGTCAAACACAGCAACCTGAAGAATCGCCTTCTCCTCTTGGCGATTATCTGCTTGAATCACACTTATTATTTCTAAATAAGCTCGCTAACCAGCGCTTTTGAATATCGGTACGCTGCTCTTGCGCTGCCATTACTGCCAATGTTGATGACAGCTTGCTTGGATTTGGCAGTAATGAAATTAAAAATATTACTATTTATCATCTATGTTGTTGATATTAATGAATAAATGCAATTCATAAAAATTGGCACGATTATTGGATGTATTTATATATGCAGAAAATTTCATGTGCTCAGCATGCATGTGAAATGATGAAGATAAGGTTTTTGGAGATTGAGCATTACGCTGATCGGCAATAAGCCTGTAGGGAGACGACAGCGGTTCTTTTAACGAAACGTGTCGGAGGTGTCTAGATGAATTCCACAGTAATTCGTTGCCTCGTGTCCCGAGCCGGTTCGATTGTCGGGCTTTTCAATATGGACATGGTTTTCGTTTCCGAAAACCCCCACGTCGTTTTCGAGGGGAAAGCCCGAACGGACGGAGGCGAGAAATCGGTTCATCTGGTCGCACTCGACCCCGATTTGCTTGAGCCGCTTCCCGGGTTGGGAAAGATAACTTTTCTGTATCGGGTTCCAGTGGAAGATCCGAGATCGCTTGCGCCGGCTTGCATGCCGGTTTACTCATGAAGAGATTTTTAACTATATAAAAAGCACTGACATTCATCCAATTTTAAGAGAGGCTCGATAACTTAACAAGAACATCCAAGCCCGGGTATGCATTCATTGGGAAAGATACTATTTCTTAATGGCTGCTTCCATCAAATCGGCAAGTGAATATAAACAGCGTAGCGAACTTCCGCAGTAAATAGTCCGACGCTTCACTTTCCGCCAAAAATTCACTATTTCGGTGCGCAATCGAAAAAGTGAAGATGTTTTTTGTCGTCCATGACAAAAACATTCGAAATTCCCCTTTTGCAGTATTGATTAAACGCAATAATTCGATAAAATAGGCGGGCTTAAAAGCAAGCTGGTGTTATTCCATCTTTACAAGGTGGGGTTGGCGAGCTTTGAAGCTTTTCACTCCACCTTAACCAGGGGGATTTTCATTCACTGAACAGACTAAGCGCAACACTGCTTCAGGAAAAAAACAACGTTTTACGAATCACAAGGGATTTAGTAATCATGACAAAGGCATTAGAAGGTATCAAGGTAATTGATTTTACCCACGTGCAAGCCGGTCCTGCATGTACGCAAATGTTGGGTTATTTTGGCGCAGACGTCATCAAAGTTGAACGTCCCGGCGCTGGCGATGCTACTCGTAGCCAGTTACGTGACGTGCCGGGCCAAGACGCCCTGTATTTCACGATGCTGAACGGTAACAAGCGCGGATTGAGCCTGGATACCAAGCAAAAAGAAGGCAAGGAAGTTCTGGAAAGACTGATCAAGACCTCCGACGTATTGGTAGAAAACTTTGCTCCGGGCGCACTGGATCGCATGGGTTTCACCTGGGAACGCATTCAAGAATTGAACCCGAAACTGATCCTGGCTTCGGTTAAAGGATTTAGCGATGGCCACCACTACGAAGACCTGAAAGTCTACGAAAACGTAGCGCAATGCGCTGGCGGTGCTGCATCGACCACCGGTTTCTGGGACGGCCCGCCGACAGTATCCGGCGCTGCTCTGGGTGATACCAACACCGGTATGCACCTTTGCATCGGCATCCTGACCGCATTGCATCAGCGTAACAGAACTGGCCGTGGCCAAAAAGTTGCCGCCTCCATGCAAGACGCTGTTCTGAACCTGTGCCGCGTCAAGCTGCGCGATCAGCAACGTCTGGACAAACTCGGCGTTCTGAAAGAATACCCGCAATATCCGCATGGTACTTTCTCCGACGTCGTACCCCGCGGCGGTAACGCCGGCGGTGGCGGACAGCCAGGTTGGGTTCTGAAGTGCAAGGGCTGGGAAACTGATCCTAACGCCTATGTATATTTCACCATCCAAGGTAATGCATGGGGCCCAATCTGCGACGCAATCGGCAAACCGGAATGGAAAGAAGATCCTGCATACATGACTGCTGATGCACGTCAGGACAAGATTTTCGACATCTTCGCCTTCATCGAATCCAAGTTCGCAGACAAGACCAAGTTCGAAGTCGTTGATATGGTCCGCAAGTTCGACATTCCTTGCGCACCGGTTCTTTCCATGAAAGAACTCGCTGTAGATCCTTCACTGCGCGCAAGCGGCAGTATCGTTGAAGTTGACCACCCTGCACGTGGCGGCAAGTACCTGACAATCGGCAGCCCGATCAAGTTCTCGGACATGAAGGTTGAAGTTACCCGTTCCCCGCTGTTGGGCGAGCACACCGACGAAGTGTTGGGCCAGCTGGGTTACAGCAAGGAAGAAATCGAGAAACTGCACGCTGCCAAGGCAGTGTAAGAAATAAGGAAATCCCTTAGCTTCTGAAGTAGTTCTTGAAACGGCGCCCAAACAGGGCGCCGTTTTTATTTGTGCTTCCTATTCGCCTTGCACAGGGAATCTGCCGTTTGCGCCGAGTGCTTCCTGCCTCAGCCCGTGCAAGTCGGGCTCGTCTTGTAAACGCATCATTCGATTTTGCCGCATTCGGTATTTATTTCGTCTGAACACGACAGGCGCAAGTGTTCCGGGAAGGGCCGGAAGTACTTGCCAAATGAACAGAACGCTGGTCTTGAACAATCCGGCATGATCCGTTTAACGAATACTGTGGGACGATGCATGACGTCGGTTCCAATAGGCAAAATCCCCGGATGATCGGTTAAACCTCGGTAAGCCAAGACCGCCCTATCCGAACTTGATCAATATACATTCGACCCTGTTATAGTGGCCACATCAGCGTAGCGTAGAAACATTGGCCAGTTACATGAAAAAACTCCGAGGGTATTCATGCAATCGAGCATTCCTATGCGTCTAGCCGGCCTTTTGCTGCTTGCGCCATGCTTTGCATTTGCCTTCGAGCAGCCACGGGTGCTGGTAGACTGCGTCAGCATCAAGAGCGACAATCTGCGTCTTGCCTGTTTTGATCGGCTCGCTGCTGCAAGTATCGCCGAATCAGGCAACAAACTAGACCTGCCCACAGACCTAGCCTCGACATTGCCGCCCAGGAACGCCAATTTCGCGGCCAACGGCAACAAGAATCCCGTGTTCAGCCTTGCCAGGCATTGGGAGCTGGATTCCGAACATAAGCTCGGCACCTTCTCCTTCAGGCCGCATTACAGCAACTATATTCTTTTCGCCAACCATACTTCCTCCCCTAACCAGGCTCCTTCCAGTCCGACCTTGGGAATGACACAGCGCGGCATCGACCTCAATGACACAGAAGTGAAGTTTCAGCTCAGCTTCAAGATGAAGCTAATGGAAGAAGTCGCAGCTACTGATGCAGACATCTGGTTCGGCTATACGCAGGAAAGCAACTGGCAGCTTTACAACAGGAAAGCCTCCAGCCCGTTCAGGGAGAGCGACTACCAGCCGGAACTGATGTTGGTCATGCCGGTTGACTTCAACTTTTTGGGCATGCGCGCCCGTTTTATCAATACGGGTCTGGTTCATCAATCCAACGGCCTCGCCGCGCCGCTGTCAAGAAGCTGGAACCGGGTCTATGCTCAGTTAGGAATGGAGAAAGACAACTTTGCGTTGTCGGGACGCGTATGGAAACGCCTGCAGGAAAGCCGATCGAACGACGATAATCCTGATATTGTCGATTATATGGGACACGGCGAACTGGCCGGCGTTTACCGACGGGACGGGCATATATTTTCAATGCTGGCCCGGCGTAACTTTGCCAGCGGTCGCGGTGCGGTACAGGCCGGCTGGGCATTCCCGCTGGCAGAGAACGTTAAAGGATATATGCTGGCATTTTCAGGATATGGCCAGAGCATGATCGACTACAACCATTATCAGACGACAATCGGACTGGGCCTCTGGTTCGGGTATTAATGGACAGATTTGGCAGCAAGAGGAAAGGGCGCGGCCAACCGTAGCAGTTCGCTATGGCAAAGCGGAGCTGGCTTATGGCGGGTCATGCGCGCACGGATACGGCTGTCAGTATGCCGCGCAGAATATCAATCGGCGCCGGCGGACATCCCGGCACAGCAACGTCGACCGGGAGTACGCTGGAAACGCCGCCGCAGGTAGCATAGCTTTTACCGAAAATCCCGCCGTCGCAGGCGCACTCGCCGATAGCAACGACCAGCTTGGGATGCGAGGTGGCGTCATAGGCTTGCCTGAGCGCATATTCCATGTTCTTTGTCACCGGACCGGTTACCAGAAGCATGTCGGCATGGCGCGGGCTGGCGACGAACTTAATGCCCAGCCCCTCTATGTTGTAATAGGGATTGCCCAAGGCCTGAATTTCCAATTCGCAGGCATTGCATGAACCGGCATCGACTTCACGAATGCAAAGCGCCCGTCCCAGAACCCGAAGGATTTCCTTTTGGATCTGTTCCCGCTCCGTTCGCCATGCATCATTGGAGCCAGGCGCCGCCTCGGTCGGAATTCCTACGTGTGCGATTTGTTTAAATAGTTGCCACATCAGAGATCCTGCCCCGAATAGCTGAGGTTGAATGATTTATTGATCAGGGGGAAATCCGGCACGATGTTGCCCAGGATCGCATGTTGCAGGACCGGCCAGTTCTGCCAGGACGGATCATGGCAATGGCAACTTACGATTTCCCCGTTCATATCCTTTTCGAGACCCACAAAAATAGGGCCGCGCCAGCCTTCCACCCAGCCTGCCCCACGATGACCGCTATCGCTTTCATTTTCATCAAAGGGCGTAGCGACAGGCCCGGCTGGCATGCGATGCAGAATATCCCTTATAAGACGGATCGACTCGGCAATTTCCTCAAACCGCACGTGCACTCTTGCCGCGACATCGCCGTCTTGGTGCATGGCCATGCGAACATCGAGCTGCGCATAGGCGGAAGAAGGTGGGGCTTGATGAGAGCGCGCGTCCCATGGCTGGCTGCTGGCGCGTCCGGCCATGCCGCACAAACCGAGTTCCAAGGCCAGTTCTGCCGACACGCGGCCTGTCGAGATAAATCGGTCTTGCAGGCCGGCATGTTCATCATAGATTTCGCGGAGAGTGGCAACCTCAACTTCAATGCGCTTGCACTGCGCCAAGGTCAAATCGATTCCCTGGGTATCGAGATCGACTGTCAAGCCGCCCGGGACAATGCAGTCCATCATCAGGCGATGGCCGAACAGGCGGGCATTCAGGCGCACCCATTCTTCTCTTAGCAGCATGAACTGGGACAAGCCGAATGCAAGGCCTGCATCGTTTCCGATCGCGCCCAGATCGCCCAGATGATTGCCGATTCGCTCCCGTTCGAGCAGAAGGGCGCGCATCCATTGAGCCCGTGGGGGAATCCTGCACGACATTGCCGCTTCGGCCGCCATGCAGTACGCCCAGGAATAGGCCACGGTTGAATCGCCGGAGATGCGTCCGGCTAGACGATACCCGTCCGATACACGATGCCTGGTAAATAGCTTATCCACGCCCTTGTGCGTGTAACCCAGGAGCTGCTCCAGGCGCAGCACTTTCTCGCCCACTATCGAGAAGCGGAAATGCCCGGGCTCTATGATTCCCGCATGAATCGGTCCGACGGCAATTTCATGAACGCCATCGCCTTCCACCAAAACAAAGGGATAGCAATCCGGTTCGAAATCAAAGCTCTCCAGTCCGCTGAATTGCTGGCGCAAAGGGAAATAATCCTTTGGCCACATGCCGTGATTGATCCATTGTCGGTAATCCTCAGCTCCATTTGCTGGTATGCCCAAAAGATCGAAGACCGCACGCTGCATCCTGACCGCAGATGGAAACAGGGCGGATAAATCCGGATACCCGGTTTGCTCGTTTGTCGGCAGTCGCAGCCAAAGCAGTTTTTTATCAATGCAATAAGCTGCAGAAATACTATATCGGCCGATGTCCGTCTTTTCTTGCTTGCCCCAGATGGAAACGAGTAATCCGCCTTCGGCGCGAATGGTTTGTCCAATACGCAGCCAATCTTCCTCCCCCACATCCGCGGCGAACACGGGAGCATCGCCCGGCAGCGGCTCGAATGGCAGGGAATAAATTTCAAGCAACCTGTCAGAATTCATACGCTATCCGGTAATGATATGGGCCGCCTGCACATACCATGCGTGCAAATAAGGCGGAATATAAAGCCCCAGCAATAGGGCCAACCCGAGATGAATGAACAAAGGCAATAAAGCGGGAGAATGCGCAAGCGGCTTGGCCGTCGTTTCGCCAAAAACCATTGACTGCACCCGGCTGAAGATCGTGGCAAACGCCACGCCGAGCGCCAATATCAATAATGGCGCTGCCCAAGGCAATTCGCGCACAGCGGTTGTCACAATCAAAAATTCACTTGAAAAGACGCCGAACGGCGGCAGGCCCAAAATAGCCAGAGCTCCCAGCATCATTCCGCAGCCTACTGTCGGGCTGACATGCGCCAGACCGCGAATGTCAGCAATAATTTGCGTTCCGGCTTTTTGGCATGCGTGGCCAACGCTGAAGAATATGGCGGATTTCACCAATGAATGAGCTGTCATGTGAAGGAGGCCCGCATAGGTGGCGATCGGTCCGCCGACCCCGAATGTAAACGCCATCAGTCCTACATGCTCGATGGACGAGTAGGAGAACATCCGTTTGACATCTTTTTGCCGGGACAATGAAAAAGCGGCTACAAGAACGGAAACCAAACCGAACCCGACCAGCATCTTGCCGGGCAGCCCATTTTGCAAGGCCCCATCCGCCAACCCCTTGAAGCGCAGAACGGCATATAAAGCCACATTAAGCAAAAGGCCGGACAATACCGCAGATATCGGCGTCGGCCCTTCGGCATGGGCATCCGGCAGCCAGCTATGCATTGGCACCAGTCCCATTTTTGTGCCATATCCGACCAGCAGAAAGACGAATGCGAGCGACGTCGTGGCGGGTTCGAGATAGGCCTTGGCGGATTGCAGGTTAGTCCACAGAAGCGCATCGCCGGCTATTCCGAAGTGACGCGCCGCGGCAAGATAAAGAAGTATCGTGCCCAACAGCGCCAGCGCGATGCCGACCCCGCTCAGGATGAAGTATTTCCAGGCGGCTTCGACGCTTGCTGCGGTGCGGTAAATGCTTACCAGCAGCAAAACGGTCAGCGTCGCCGACTCCAGCGCTACCCACATGATGCCTATATTATTAGATAGAAGCGCCAGCAACATGGTGAACATGAAGAGCTGGTACATGCTGTGATACAAGCGCATGCGTCTTTCTGTCATCCTGCCGTTGTCGCGTTCGATACGCATATACGGGCGGGAGAACAGGGAGGTGGTCATTCCTACGAATGCGGTCAATGCAGCGATGAATACGCTGAGTGAGTCGGCGAAGAAGTATTGGCCAATGAAAATTGTGGGGCCTTGTGCGATGACCTCCGCTGCCAGCAGAACCGAAGCGACAAAGGTGACAAGGCTGAATCCGACATTGATTTCAGGCGCTGCTTCGCTGTGACCAAGCAGCACCAGCGCTATGCTGCCGAGCAGTGGCGTCACAAGAACCAGAAGCAGGAGATGGTCCACGTCAGTCTTCCTTCCGCGTTTCCAGGTTGTGGATATCCAGGTCGTCAAAATGTTCGCGGATCTGGAACATGAACAAACCCACTACCAGCGTGCCTCCTATTACAGCAAGGGCAACACCAAGCTCGACGAGCAGCGGCATCCCGTCAGTCGCCGCCGTGGCGGCAAAGAACAAACCATTCTCCATGGTGAGGTAGCCGATTACCTGGGGTATTGCATTGGACCGCACAAGGATCATCATGAAGGAGAGAAGAACGCAAGCGAGCGCGATGCCCAGCGTACCGCTGGCAACGGAAGAAGACAGCGCCGCCACCGGCAGAGCGATATTGAAGGCAACGATGACTAGTACGATCCCGATCAGCATCGTTACCGAGACATTAATCAGGGTCTCTACTTCACGCTTGACCTTCAGCCGGAACACCAGCTTGTGAAGTATCCAGGGAATCAGCATGACCTTAACCGCCAAAGTCAGGCCGGCGGAAAAATAGAGATGGTGGTTGCTTGTCGCGTATCCGATCAACAGGGCAGAGACAACGACGACTATTCCATGCAGCATGAACAGTGTTATCAACGATAGAATCCTGCGCTGGCCAAGCATGGCAAACGTAAGCAGGAGCAGCAAGGCAGCCAGCAGGTTGAGTATTTGCGACGAAACGCCAGTCATCCTATGCTCCTAAAAGAAAGTGCACGAGCATGCCTAGCACTGCCATGAGAAAGGCCATGGAAAGGAACTCCGGCACCCGGAAAATGCGCAGCTTGGCGCTGGCTGTTTCTATTACGGCCAGCAGTGCGCCGCCAACAGCCAGTTTTGCCGCCAATACCGGAATTGACAGAATCAGCGCGAACGGATGGCCGGCTTCGGCAATTCCCCAAGGGAAGAAAATGGCGAATCCAATGCATAAGTATGCGAACAGCTTGAGGCTGGCGGCCCATTCCATGAGCGCCAGATAACGTCCCGAATGTTCAAGCAGGAGCGCTTCATGGATCATGGTCAGTTCAAGATGGGTGGCCGGGTTATCGACAGGCACCCGCGCATTTTCTGCCAGCAGTACCATCGTGAATGCGATTCCGGCAAAGGCAAGACTGGGATAAATCGCCAACTGCCTATGCGTCAGGTTGTCCGCGATGTTAGCCAGCGATGTCGAGTTCGTAATCAGGGAAGCGGAAAACAGCACCATCAGTAGTGCCGGTTCGGCCAGGAAGCCTATAAACATTTCGCGTCTCGATCCCATGCTTCCAAATGCAGTGCCAATGTCCATGGCGGCGAGCGCAAGGAAAACCCGCCCCAGGGCAAAGAGGCCGACAAGCGCAATCGCATCGGCAGCCGAGGATAGCGGCAGTCTGGTAGACAGCGTAGGAATGATTCCGCATGCCAGTATCATGCAGCCAAAGATGATGTAGGGCTCCATGCGGAAAAGCGGGCTGGCATGTTCCGCCATCACAACTTCCTTATGAAAGAGCTTGTGCAGCATGCGGTGCGGCTGAAGCATGCTGGGCGCAGACTTGTTTTGCAGCCATGCCCGGCACTGGTTGACCCATCCGGTCAACAGCGGAGCCGCCACAAGCGCAACGATTATTTCCAGTGCTTGCGAGATGAAGTCAACGTAGTGGTTCATTGATTGATCACCAGCAACAGAAACATGAGGGCCAAAAAGCTGTAGAACAGGTACACGGCAATACGTCCATGCTGGAGTAAGCCGGCGACGCTCGATACGAATTCGGCAGTCGCCGCAATGGGACGATAAAACAGGCTCCAGAAAGGGTCTTCAATCTTTATCTCGTAATAAGGCTTCTTGTCGAACTCGGAAGGCAGTTTCCTTGTCATCCTGAAAAACATTCCAAATACATGCCGGATAGGCTGGCCGAATCCTTCCGCAGTATCCTGCATTCGATATGTCCAAAATGGAAAGCCGCAGGCCCATGGGCCGGAGCGTCGGGACCGGCCATGGTAAATGCGGTGGATAATGGCGTATGCCAACACGCAGCAAGCGAGCAGAACCATTACAAACACGACTGGCATGTAGCTGGCGCGTCCGGATGTGTCGGGCACCAGAAGAAGCCAGCCGCCCGCGGTAACGGCGGCCCCGATGCCGTCCTCCACCAGCAGGTGCGTTACGCGGTCCAGTATCCGCACCATGTGGACCGGAAGCAATCCGAGGCATATGCATGCTACGACCAGCCAGGAAAATCCCATGCGTTCCCAGATGCCTGCATCGTGCGCCTCGTTCAGCTTTCGCTCGCGTGGCTGACCGAGGAATATGATCCCGAAGAACTTGACCATGACATAAGCCGCCAGCGCCCCGACCAATACGATGACGGCAGTGACGATAGGGATTAGCATGTTAAGAAATGAATTCGGCAATCCCGGCGTAAACAGGAAGCTTTGCAGCAATAGCCACTCCGAGATGAAACCGCCGAACGGCGGCAAACCGGCGGCCGCCAGCGCGCCGACCAGGGCAGGCCATGCTGTCCACGGCATAAAACGCATGAGCCCGCCCAAGCGTCCCAGGTTGCGTTCGCCGGTTGAATGCAGCACGGAGCCGGTACCGAGAAAAAGCAGGCTTTTGAAAGCGGCATGACTTGCCACATGAAAAAGCGCCGCAGTGAGCGATAACGCAGCCAGCCCCGTCATTCCATAAGAGCGAAACAGGATAGTCAAGCCGATGCCTGACAATATCAACCCAATGTTTTCTATCGAAGAATAGGCAAGCAGACGCTTCATGTCAGTTTGCACTGTGCTTAGCACGACCCCGAACAGGGCCGTAGCGAGTCCGATCGCCAGCGTTATTCCGCCCCACTTCCAGTCCTGAGTGTGTAGGAGGTCGAAAGTCATGCGCAAAATCCCGTATATTCCCGTCTTCGTCACGAAAGCGCTCATCAATGCAGATATTGGCGACGGCGCCGCTGGGTGCGCTTCCGGAAGCCAGACATGCAACGGCAAGAATCCAGACTTGGCGCCAAATCCGATCAGGGCAAGAAAAAAGACGATCGAAGCCCGGAACAAATCCAATTGCTGAAGACGAATGGCGGCGAAAGTGAAGTCGCCTGTGCCGGCACCCAATATGCCGAAACAAAGCACAAGTGCGAGGGCGCCTACATGGGCCAATAGAAAATATAGAAAACCTGCGAACCGGACGTCCGGATCCCGATGGTTGGCGAGCACCAGGAATGTCGCCGTCAAACTCATTACCTCCCACGCCATCATGAATACATAGGCATCGTCGGCGATCAACAACATCGCCATGCATGCAAGGCAGAAGTGGTATTCAAGGCATATTAGTCCGGCAGGCGTATCCTCTTCCTTGTTGAAGTAGCCGGCCGAGAAGAAGGAAACGCCCGTGCTTACAATGCCCAATACAAACAGAAAATAAGAGGAGAGGGTGTCGAGCCGTACATGAAACGGCAAACCGGGCAGACCCAGTGGAAGAAGCGCGGTTTGCACTGGGGCAAAAACACCGATCAATCCGGTGGCGGCTAACAGGACACCCAGCATCCCGCCCAGAGGAAAGATAACCTGCGCAACAAAACTAGTCTGCCTTATCCTGAACAAGCCAAAAATACCTACGGCGATCCACCCTGCTATCGCAATGAGAATGAAATCTATTAATATCAGGTTTGCCACAAAGTGCTCCCCATATCAATTCATGATTCTCATAACAATTGCAACCATGAGCGGAAAAGGCCTAATTAAGCGCCTTAAAAGATAATTGGCGATAATCGGTTCAAATAGCGTAAAAGCGTTAACTTCAAACAAATCATCCTAATCCGCTGATGAAATTTTGATGACTGAAAACAAGTTCTAAATTTCCACTCATAAAGTCAATGCGACATTAATACCGGAATGTTCGTTTTTTTTAGGACGGTGTTTGTTACGCTGCCAAGCACGATCTCTCTTAAATGAGAATGCCCGTATCCGCCCATTACCAGCAAATCAGAAGAAAATTCGTTCGTCATGGACAATAGCGTCATGCCGACATTACTTGCATGACGAGGAGGCAATACCTCTACATTAACGCCATGACGCGCAAGATATAAGGCAATTTCAGCGCCCGCATTTTCGCCGAGCAACTCCGACTTGGGGTCAATATTGATTATGGCTATTTGCACGATTTCGGCGCGCTTCAGCATGGGTATGGCATCGCTGACGGCACGGGTCGCCTTGTCGCTCCCATTCCAGGCAATCAACACTTTTTTCCCGATCCCATTAAGCTGGCTGTTGCAAGGAAGGATCAGTACCGGACTGCCTGCATGCACTACGACAAATTCAGAAAAATCCGGAAGAACGACATGGTGGGTCTTATCCGAAGCGGCTTGACTGATAATGACCAAGTCGCAATAACGCGCCTGTATGCTGATTGCATAGTCCGATTCGCCGTCAACCACTCTTCCTTCGTAGGAAGGCAGGCAGGCTTTTTTCATTGCCGACTCAAAGTCATCCACAAAATGACGCGCGCGCTCAACCAGAAATTCCAGGTGGGATGCAAGATCGGGATCCTTTTCGTCGATGCGCGCTTCGTGAAATTTGAGGGTGGATACGCCAACTATCGCTGCTCCTATGAGATGGGCTTCGTTGGCCAGCGCAATCTCTGCGGCAAGGGAAATGTGGTTATTGGCAAACATTGCTTTGTCCAAATGCACAAGAATTGTCTTGTAAGACACTTCATCCTCCTTTGGTACGTGAAAAATGGATATTTTCTCGTTTTCTCAAATAAAAGGATTTCCCTGTTAAAGCAAGTATCTGAATTACATAATTATTCGCGGCCCATGAAAAGTGGTACCTACATTTATGTTGACAACAATCAATTTAATAATATTAATTTTTAATTGCTGTAATAACAAAATCGCCTAAAAAGCAACAAATATTGTTTTTGTAGATTAACTACAGGTAATTATTTATTAAATAAATACATTAATAAATACACTATTCGAAATGTAATCTATCAAGCTTAAATTATCTGCATTAAGCATGCATGTACGTGGTGAACGGAAGGCCATGAAGCTAAGGTATCCCTTAAGCGAATACAGCGTCTGTTCGGTGCCGCGCTTATAGGTTTGGCAGAGTGCTAGAGATCATAAAGCGGCAAGGAAGCGTATGGCTCCGATGGTAACTGCCGAGGATCAATCCGGCCTGCGCTCGGTTCTATAAGCGGTGGCTGGCAGCCATTCTAAAAATTATCGGATGACCGGCAGTTCCATAATCATTTCGGAACCCGCGTGAGAGTTAACGGGGATCATTCTAAACAGATCGCAGAGGCGTAAACAGGGAAAGAAAATGTCGGTCAGGCAAGTCGATTTCTTCATGGTTTGACCAATCCGTTTTGGTCGTATGTAAAGAATTGCTAATTCATGGATCCTTATGACAGAGATCAAGTTTCATCGCGGACTTGGTCGTAGCCTTATGAAATTACATTCATCCTTCAGTGTGTGGCGGTGATGAATGCCGCCCGGCTTTATGGGTAAAAGGCTAATTCACGCGGACCTTGATGTCGCTGCCGAGGATGAATTGGCAGAAGTCGTCTTTAACGAAGGATGAATTTGCTCTTTATTCTGAGGTTAATTTCAGGAGAAGTCCAAGATGTCCCAAGTACCCCCAGATATTCAATTGACGGATCCTACGCCTTTGCAATCGCTTCAAGATGGCCACCGGGTTAAAGCCGATCATGAGGTGGTGGTGTGTTATGAAGAAAAAATCCCTGATTTTGTGGCGCGCGAAATGGATAATTTGTATGAGAACTTTTTCTCATCATTTACCAAATTCAGCGTTTTGAAAGAGGCTGTAGATGTGTGCGCCTACGTGGTCTTCAAGGGCGATCGTCTAACTGAAGCGCTCCTGTTTCGGAACGAAGGCAAGAAAATCCATGTCCTTAACGAATTCATTATTATTGGAAGTGAAGCGTTGAGTCGGTTTGCCGGATACATCTTTTCAAGATACCGCGCCATATCGGCCATTTCATTCCGTGCAGTTCAGCCGGATATTCATCATCTGCCGTTCCCTTTTCAGAGACACAACTGCATTGAGGATATCGTTCTGAAATTACCGGGCTCACGGCAGGAGTATGAGAGCAGGCTAAGCAAGAAGTTGCGTAGCAATATCAAGACCTACCTGAATCGGGTTAAGCGGGATCATCCTTCCTTTGAATTTGAAATCCAAGAGCGCGACGTTGCGGATGAGCGGCATATAAGGGAAATCATCCGATTCAACGGGGAGAGAATGGTCGGCAAGAGTAAGGTATCGGGTATCTTGGAGCAAGAGACTAGGGGAATTATCGATCTCGTGAGGTCCTGTGGCTTGATTGCCGTTGTGAAAATCAACGGTACCGTTTGCGCCGGGAGAATTCTTTTTAGAATTGGTCCAAATTACTTTTCCCGACTGAACGCTCACTCTCCCGCTTTCAATGAATACAGGCTGGGCACGCTTTGCAATTATCTATCCATTTGCGAATGCATTGCCAGAGGTGGCAAGGAGTTGCATTTTTTGTGGGGACGCGAGGAGTTCAAATATCGGTTCCTCGGCGATCAGCGCGACTATGACGAGCTGATCGTCTACCGGTCGGCATTGCATATGGCATTAAATGGCAAACTTGTACTAAGAACCTTTGCCAATGGCTGGGTGCGCCTTGCCAAGCTGTGGCTGCTTGACCCGAAGCGCAAGGATCACATTGTGATGCAATCCGCCAAAAGAATAGTTCGTTCCCTGCGCGGATTGGTAGGTTTAAGTCATGCCAACACCTGACTAACGTTGATTCAATGGGACGGGATACCGAATTTATCAAGCACACTTTCTTCTACTGCACGTGCGACAGTCGTATTACGCGGCCAATTAAAATGTTGCGCATCATCAGAGAACAAAAATGCAATTGACAAATAAGATTTCGCAGCATGAATTCACCAATAGCATTTCCGTATATGAAAACGACGTCCCACCGTATCTGGGCGGCGAACTCGACAGCTTATATGGTTCCGTCTATTCGTCGCTTTTCCATTTTCGCGGCACTGCCGACTTGCTTGGTCTGAACACCTATGTCGCACGCAACCACGACGGCATCATTACGGCGATATTCCTGTTCAAAATAGAAAACGGCATGCTCAGGGTAGCCAACGAAGGGATGCGCCTTCAGGCAAGCGATGTCGTTGAGTTTTCCAGGTTCGTGTTCGAGAACTACCCATCGGTGTCGGCAGTCTCATTCCATGCCGTGCAAGTCAGCAACGAAGCTATTCCCTTTATCCATCAAGGGTTTTTCTGTACTGAAGATTTCATTGCGGAGCTTCCCAATAGTCGTGATGAATATCTTTCGTCGCTTGGAAAATCCACGAAGAAGACGTTGAAGTGGAGCCTGAACCGGATTGAACGCACCTTTCCTTCCTTCTCATTTCAAGTCCATGAACGCGAAAATATTCGTGAAGAAGACGTCAGGGCGATTGTCGAGATGAATCATGCACGCATGTCGGTGAAGGGCAAGGTTTCCCATCTTGATGAAGCAAAGGTACAGGAAAACCTTCGGCTTTTGCGCGAATGCGGCGCACTGTGCCTTGCCACCATAGACGGCGAAGTGTGCGCCGGCACGACGGTGTTCCGTATCGGAGACAGCGTCATCTCACGGATCAACGCGCACGACCCGAAGTACGACCCTTACCGCCTTGGCATGGTGTGCTGCTATCTTGCGGCTTGCGCATCCATCGAGCGCGGCGCCCGCCGCTTTCACTTCGGGCACACCAAATATGACTACAAAGTCTCTCTGGGCGGCAGGTTCCAGGCTTATGAGCATATCGTTATTTATCGGTCGCGGCTGCATTTTCTCGGAAAAATGCATCATGCAATCCGTGTGGCCGCAGAGGGTTACCGGGTGCTGTTCAGCCGGAAACTGCTGGAGAGCGCCGAATCCGAATCCGGCATCTTCTGGGACACGACCCGGAAAGGATTGCAGTTATGGCGGAGCCTGAAGAAGAAAAATCACGATAATGAGCTTGTCCCCCTACATTAAAACGGGACTGAAAAGGATACGGACGCGGCAGCGGCGTGACATAAACCGAAATAACTATCGGAACCGCTCAATACAGAAGCAATGGTCGTTTCACATCATGGGCGGCCGCGAATTGGTCATTTGTGTAAAAACATATTTCAAGTTAAAGCAGCCCACGCCTCGCAAGGAGAGTGGGCTTTTTAAGTCTTACGCTTCGACCACTACGACATACTGGACATCGTCTTTCCACACAAGGAAGACGTACTCTTTCTTGGGTTTGCTTCTTTTGGCCTGCCACTTCAAGAGGTGCATGTGATTTCTGTCATGGGGCAACCTAAACTGCTGTCTTATGACGTTACGCCAATATACGGGTTTCGTAGCCATAGATTCCTCCAGAGTTAAGCTGCCATCGCCGAATGTGGCTGCCATTTTTCTCCTGTGCTTGTTTTCCTCCTTTCATTGTCTTGATACCAATTAGATAGGATTCCGGGCATGTCAGTTCGCTCCGCAGAACACTTTAAATCTGATGAAGTATGTTTCAGATGAAGTATTGTCATTCGATCGGCAGAGGGAGGAGGGGCGCGATAGTGGAAAGACCCGGCCCGCACCGGAGTGGTTTCCAGTAGAGAGCATGGTTCATCTGCGCAACCGGACATGCGGTTCCAATGTCAATTGCCAATTGTAAAAATACGTTAAGAAATGCTGAGCATGGTCAAACGCTTATTTTTCAGCTTTCGTAAAATTATGTCTATAGGGAAGTACCCAAGCGGTGGGCGCACTGTTTCCAACGCAGAGCTTCGTGGTTCGAATCCATGCTTCCCTGCCAAGAGCTGTAGGTGAGGTCGTTGTCTGATAGGCGCATGCGGTAGGGCCATTAACGTGTTTACCGGCATCCTTGCGCTAGACTCTTCATGCGTTAAAGGCGGGCAAGAAAAGGGGGAACTATGCATTTAAGCAATATTGAACCCAAACAACTAAAAATGATAAAAGTCGAAGTCAGCAGCCTGACAGGTGCTGCTCTGGACTGGGCAGTGGCAAAATGCAAAGGAGATAACCCGGATTATGCGTTGGAGTGCAATTTTCGGCCTTCTTGCAACGGGGAGCAGGGTATTCAAATCATCCAGACAAATCGAATTTGCATAGATCCTGACTCCGCCCCAAGCAAAATGTGGACAGCTCGAATCTGGGGGCTTTGCAATGAGTATGGGCCGACGCCATTAATTGCAGCGATGCGCTGCTTTGTTGTCAGCAAGCAAGGCGGCGAGGTAGAGGTTCCTGCATCTCTCGTGTGATGTGACGCCCGCGGTTCGCGGGTCTATATTCAAGGAAGAAGGATCACCGAATCGAGGCGCATGGCAACCGTATGGAAGAGGGCGGGGCGCCGAAATGCCGGAATTTTTTCTCGCGGTGTTTTTTGTAAAAAAGTAATTCAGTCTGCTTGCCTGTCCCTGAGCTAGCCTATTATATGATTGTAGTGTCCGGTAATTAGTACCTTAGCCTTCTTAGCCTGCTCATCGAAAGAAGAGCAGGCTTTTTTTCATCATAGCGAAACTGTTCAGGCCGTTTTTCTTGCGCACCGGTTCAGCGTGACACCTTTATCTTGCACGGCACGGCAAAAGGCCGCGCACTTGTACTTCCTTTATTCGCAGAGGTCTTTTAGCCCCCCGCCGCAAGGTGTGCGCTAATTTATTCCCCCAGCCCGCCAATTGTTGTCTTCGGCTCGTCGGATGAGGTTTCTTCCGCTTCGCCATTGCAGCATTTTAAACCGCCGCACATGCTGCATTTTCCACCGCACCGGCAGCATTTCTTATATCCATGAGAGGCGAGAAACAGCATCTTCAATGCGGCCAGTACGGCTATGCCTTTAAGTATGTTTTTCATGACCAGCTCCTTTTCGTTGTTACTCGTTAGAGTAGAAGCACATCCGGTCGGTTCAAAACCCACTTGGTTTTTATATTCCTTCGGGGCTCTCAACTTCAATCTGACCGGAACAACCATGACAATGTAGTTCCTGAAGCGGCTGCCAAATTAGCCAGCCAAAGGCATATGGCCTGTTCTTGCCGGCTATACTTGCGCTCCCTCAATCTTGCGTCCGCCGTCTACCGGTAGCGGTTTTTTTGCCAACAAGACGCTTTCTAATAAATGCATTGTCGTACGGTACTCTGCAAAAATGATAGGGAAGTGTTTCAAGTCGGATTCCGACTCGGTTTGTGAGTAGAATGGAAACGGAAGCGCCAGGAAAGGCCGCGCAAAAATAGCTGTATTTAACTTTATGAAATAAGGTCTCATATAACGATGAGCAAGATACTGATAATCAACGCAGCAAAACAATTTGCCCACTCCGAAGGCAAGCTGAATACTTTATTGAGTGAGTTTGCGCGTGATGCGCTTGCCAGCGCCGGACACAGCGTTAAAACAACCGCGGTCGATGGCGACTACGATCTTGAAGAAGAGGTCGGGAAATACTTATGGGCAGATTCAGTTATCTACCAGATGCCGGCATGGTGGATGGAGGCGCCATGGATCCTGAAAAAATATGTCGATGAAGTATTTACCGCCGGCTATGGAAAGTTCTATAAAGACGATGGCCGTACACGCTCGGATGCCAGCAAGAAATATGGTTCCGGCGGTATGTTGCAGGGCAAAACCTACATGCTGTCCGTGACATGGAATGCGCCTCTGGAAGCCTTCACGGATCCGAGCCAGTTTTTTGAGGGAAGGGGAGTGGATGCAGTCTACTTCCCATTCCATAAAGCCAATCAATTCATCGGGATGTCGCCATTGCCCACGTTTATGTGCAATGACGTAATGAAGGCCCCGGACATTGAGAACGATATCATCCGCTACCGAGAACATCTGATGAAAGTGTTTTCGTAGCCGGCCGCTCCATGTATTGTCGTGCATGATCAGACGGCGGGTTCATCATATTGATCTACCGGGAGTAATCAGGCCAAAGCCAACTCAAAGCCACGTGCGCGTAAAACTTGATGAAACCGAGGCTGCTTGCCTTCATGCAGGTAAGGCGACGTTGTTCCTTGCGCCTCACCAAGCTCTTCCATCCGCGTCGGCGCACTATGAATCTGTGGTCTCTAAAACGATCGAAATTTGCCCGCCGCTGAAAAGTGAGCGGGCTTTTTTATCTTCCATATAATCCGCCTCCAACTGCTCCGCCGCCGACATTGGCCGCCCCTCCTACGCCAATCTCCGGGCCGCCCCAAGGTGTTCCTCCGCCAACGCCAATTCCGACAGCGCCGCTATCCCCTCCCGCTCCTGCTGTAAACCTTCCTCCGGCGCATCCTCCAAGCGCCAGCATCAATAACAAAGCGATAGATATAATTATATTTCTCATGATCTTGCTCCTTTTATAGAGTGGATCAGTTAGATCGGAAAAGCATCCAATCGGTTCTCGGGCCAAGAGTTGGTTTTGGTCGCCGGGCTTTATATGCGCACCGATAT
>Ga0366788_1022_pt1 | contig 26889 bp, 31 predicted proteins | sample TotcelN113001M11_FD_207041 | JGI IMG/M metagenome (GOLD analysis project Ga0366788, IMG submission 207041) | Enriched cells from coal bed in the Powder River Basin, Montana, United States - Total cells N11 rep2 HSBNCT.N11.300.1.M11 ...
CAATTTTGTACCATTGATTGTTTTCCTTCGGACACTAGACTTACTGGATTATCATTTTCAAATACAACACGAATTTTTTCGGCAGAACAAAAAATGACCAAATCTTCTTTCAATATCGAAGTCATTTTCGCCCACGAAAAAAGCGTCCGATAACTATGACTATGATCTACTTGTACATCGTCACTTCCTGGTGGCTCTACCACCTTTTCGAGAGTCCAATTCCTAAGCTCAAATTTTCCTTGTTTGACAGCCTTAAGAAGGCGATCAGTCAAATAACCTTTATAGTCAATAATTTCCTTCTTCATATATTCGGGGTTTTCATGACTAAGCCATCTGAGCTCGGAAGGCGGCGGCATTGCCTCGGTGGGTTTTTCTAAATCCACCGTCAAACCGGCCTTATCTTCTATTTCGGCTTTAATGTACGTAGCAGCTTGCCCCCATTTTCCCGGAAATGGACGAAGTGGTTCTAGAATTTGTGAATGAATTTCGTGTTTTACAGCGCACGCCAAAAGATATAAGGCGTCATCTACAGCAAAAGCTTTAGCTGCTGGAAAAATTACCGTATACCGGTGTTCAAGGTCATCAATATCCACCATTGGAAACTCACTCCGAGACTATATGAATAAAAAAGGGTATGCCATATTGCATACCTTGATATCAATTTTATCTTGTCTCGGCATCATTGAAATGGATTTAGATAATTATGTTGCCTGAGTGCGAATTGGAACTATATCAGCACCTATGCGCAATTTATCTAAACTCGGCCTGCTTTAATATGGTGATGACCTGGCTTTCCAAAAAACGTGACTTCTTCATGTAAAACTTCCTCAAGTTCAAGTTAGAGAAAATTCCACCTTCAAGCACACTCCTTTTAGGAGATTATCATCATGCAAAAACGATAAGAAAATTATGGTTCTGGTTTTCTGTGTATTCATATTTTCATTGCAAGGGCACCCTAAAAGCAGGCATAATGCAACTCTGTTGCATTATTGTTTTATGTTGATTTTGGTTCGAATGCAAATAGAGATGAGATGTCTTCAATAGGTATGAAGTGTTGCGGGTCGAGACAGAAGAGAATTTGGCTCGATCCCGTGTAATTTAATTTAATGGAAATAAAGTTATGAAAATGAATGGGGTCACATTGATTATCGCCGCAGCAATGTTGTTCACATTTGCCCCTGCTATGAGCCATGAGGCGCACGTCCACGGTATCGGTAAACTCGATGTTGCGGTAGAGGGAGCGAATCTCTCGCTTCATCTTGATACGCCGCTTGCTAACCTGGTGGGCTTTGAGCATACGGCAAAGAGTGATAAAGACAAAAACGCTATCCGGAAAATGGCAAATACGTTGCGTGATGCGAATGCTTTGTTCATTCCTACGGCTGTCGCAGAATGCCGCCTTGTATCGGCAAAGCTGAAATCAAGCGTCCTTGATCAGGTTTCGGTGAAAGAGGCAAAAACAAGTTCCGGAAAAGGGCATAAAAATGAACATGCCGACCTGGACGCCGATTACGAATTCAATTGCGTTCATCCAGAGCATTTGAATGGTATCGAAGTGAGGCTTTTCAGCGCATTCAAAGGGTTCCAGCAAATCGACGTGCAAATCGTTACTCCTAAGGGGCAGTCGGCTGAAAAACTGTTGCCCACTAGTTCCAGGATTTCTTGGTAACAAGACGTGCGCAACAATATGAGCGACGCAGCAATCGAAATCACTGACGTATCGTTCAGTTGGCCAAAACATTTATCGCCGACACTGGAAATGCAGTATTTTCGCGCAAAGCCGCAAGACCAAGTATTCGTATCGGGTCCCAGCGGCAGTGGCAAAAGTACTTTTTTAGGACTGCTTGCCGGAATCGTGGTTCCGCAGTCGGGGAGCGTGGCAATACTCGGTACGGCAATCCAGACGCTTTCCGTATCGGAGCGCGACCGCTTTCGCGTCGATCATATCGGCATCATCTTTCAGCAATTCAATCTGATTCCTTATCTGTCAATTCTGGAGAATGTGCTGTTGCCATGCAGGTTTTCGTTCTATCGACGTGAGCGGGCGCTGTCGCAAGGCGCTTCTCTTCAGGCCGCGGCCGAGTCATTGCTGAATAGCCTGGATCTATCGCCGTCTTTGTGGAGCAGACCAGCTACACAGCTATCGATCGGTCAGCAGCAGCGTGTCGCTGCAGCGCGCGCGTTGATAGGGCGGCCTGAAATCATCATTGCCGATGAGCCGACTTCGGCGCTTGATGCGGACCGCCAGCAGGGTTTTTTGGATTTGATGCAAAGAGAATGCGAACAGGCTCGCTCGACATTGATTTTCGTGAGTCACGATCAGCGTTTGGCAGCGCGCTTTTCCCGCCGTATTGCACTCGGAGAACGAGAGTGTGCGGTTATCGATTCGGAGCAATCATGATGCCGCTTGTCCGCCTTGCCATGCTGAGTGCATGGAATCGCCGTTTCACGCTGGGGTTGATGCTGATTGCCGTTGCGCTATCTACGACGCTGCTTTTGGGTATCGATCGAGTGCGTCATGAGGTACGAAACGGTTTTACTCAATCCGTTTCCGGTACTGATCTGGTCGTAGGGGCCAGAACCAGTCCCGTTCAGTTAATGCTGTACGCAATTTTCCGCTTGGGCGGCGCAACTAACAACATTAGTTGGAGCAGTGCGCAAAAATTGTCGAGCAATCCGGCGGTGGCATGGACGATTCCGCTATCGCTAGGGGACTCGCATCGAGGATTTCCCGTGCTGGCAACCAACGACAACTATTTTAAATTTTTTCATTACGGCGACAGACGAGCATTGCGCTTTGCAGAAGGCAGACATTTTCAAACTGTATTCGAAACCGTGCTGGGATCGGAAGTTGCCGAGCGCCTGCATTACAAAATAGGCGACCGGATCGTGCTAAGCCACGGCACGAGTGAAATGAATTTGTCTGACCACGCCGACAAGCCGTTTACCGTTATAGGTATTCTGGCCCGTACCGGGACACCCGTCGACAAGACTGCCCATATAAGTCTTGAAGCAATGGAAGCCATTCATCTGGATTGGGAGGGTGGGGCGCCTCTTCCCGGCATGACTATTCCACCCGAACTGGTCAAAAAATTCGATCTGACGCCTAAGACCGTTACTGCCGTGCTGGTCGGCCTGAAAAGCAGAGCTGGTGTGTTTGCGCTTCAGCGCGAAATCGCGAATGAAAAATCGGAGCCGCTTATGGCAGTGCTGCCGGGTGTTGCGCTGGACGAACTTTGGCAAGTCGTGGGCATAGGGGAGAAGGCGCTGCTTGCGGTATCGGCCATGGTCATGGCTGTTGGCTTGGCTGGGCTGGCTTCATCTATACTGGCCAGTCTGGGCGAGCGGCGTCGGGAACTTGCCGTTCTTCGCTCCGTGGGCGCACGGCCGGCGGATATATTTTTTCTGCTATCCATCGAAGGTTTTTTCGTTATGTTGACGGGCGTATTGCTGGGGGTTGTCTTGCTGACGGCCTCGTTTTTTATTTTTGGGCCGTTTCTGGAAACACGTTTCGGCGTAGCGTTTCGGGTAACGCTTCCGACAATCGCTGAATTTCAATCGTTATTGTGGATTGTGGGTGCCGGATTTGCAGTGAGTCTTCTGCCCGGTTTTCGGGCATACCGGGTCAGTCTGTCAGACGGTTTGTCACCACGCATTTGAGTGCAGCCATGAAAAAATTTATCTGGATCGGAGCCTTCGCCCTTGTCGGGGCGGCGGGTGCTGTTGCTTGGTCCGTTTCCTCGCAAACAGACCCTGACGATGGCGCAAACCCGGCTATCGCAAGTTCAGCCCCCGACTCGGCGCAGCCTGCGAAAAATGCTGACTTCAAAATCGGCGACCGGTTGCAGCAGGCTACCTCCGCAAAAGAAGTCTCCCCTATCACTGCTTCGGAGCAGATCGTCTATCGTGAACTTTTGTGGGATGACTTGATGCCAAGCGACTGGGATCCGATGGCACCATTCAAAGGAATGAAACTGGAGAAACTAAAGGATGGGGATCCGCGTGCGATGGATGCCCTGAACAAGGCAAGAGAATACTGGAAAAATGCACCGGTAGAATCAAAGCTGAACGGTATTGCCATCAAGATTCCGGGATTCGTCGTTTCCTTGGAACGTGAAGGGGATGATCTCAAGGAATTCCTCCTGGTTCCATTTTTTGGCGGCTGCATCCACGTACCGCCGCCGCCTTCCAATCAGATTATCCATGTAAATAGTGCCAAGGCAGTCCAAGGCATCAGAACGATGGATGCAGTCTGGGTGAGCGGCGTTCTAGAGGTAAATCGTTCTGAAACGGGAATGGGTGTTGCCGGCTATGCTTTGGCCGCCGATAAAATCGAAATCTACAAGCCCCCGGCGGCCACCCGGTAGACCTGACATTGTAGTTCGCCCCCATCACCAGTGACGGGAATCGGTTTCTTTCAGTTTCGTACTTCATGCACTTGTCGCGCATGAGGAAACGAGGCGCAACCCTCTTTAAATTTCCAGTTTGAAAAATCAAGATAGCCTTATCAATTCTGCTTTAAGCCCATCATCAATTGCTCGACGTTGTAACGCATCATCTTCAGGTAGGTCGGTGCCGGTCCTTGGGGAAGCGATAAGGCATCTGCGTAGAGCTTGCCCCCCACAGTTACGTCAGCTTCACGACTGAGTTGTTGCAACAGCTTAGGGTTACTCATGTTTTCTATAAACACGGCCTTTATGCGGTCATGCTTAATTTTGCGAATGAGTTTGGCTACATCCTTGGCGCTAGCTTCGCTTTCAGTTGTAATTCCTTGTGGAGCAAGGAACTCGATACCATACCGGGCTCCAAAATAACCGAAGGCATCGTGTGAAGTGATAACTTTGCGCTTTGCCATTGATATCTGCATGAATTGCTGCATGGCCCAAGCATCAAGCGCAGTAAGCGACTGAACATATCGCTCGCAATTCTTTTTATAGTACAACGAACCCTTTGGGTCCAGGCGGCTCAGTACGTTGGCGATATTGCGTACATAGATGATGACATTGTTCGGATCCTGCCAAGCATGCGGATCTGGTTGAACAATATCCTTATCGGGCATTTGACGTGTTTTGATCCCCTTGGAGGCCACTAAGATCTCGCCTTTGTACCCTGCAGCGCTAGACAGCCTGTCCAGCCATTGATCGAAGCCCAGGCCATTGGCTACAACCAGCTTGGATTGCGCCACTTTTTTTACATCAGATGGAGTCGGCTCAAATACGTGCGCATCTTCATTCGGTCCCACCAGCGTGGATACCGTAACCCGGTTGCCGCCGACTGCCTCAACCAGATTGCCCAGTATGCTGAAACTCGTTGTCACCGGCAATGTGTCTTTGGCACTCACAGCATAGGAGAGTAACAAAAGGATTACTGTAAGCGCCGTTTGCCAAAATCGTTTCACGTTGTGCTCCTTGATCAGTTTAAGATGGAAATGCGTGTTCATGCTTTAAGATGTGCAGGGCGGCATATCCGGGGTAACCAACCGCGAGGCGCAAAAAGCAACGAGGCGAGATAAAGTGCTCCAGCGCAAACGATGATGGTCGGCCCGGAAGGGGTGTCGATGTGATATGAAATCAATAGGCCAAAATAACCGGCACAGGCAGCCTGCACAATGCTGTTTAGAAGCTGAGCCGGCAAGGTGTCGTGCCATAGACGAGCCGAGACTGCGGGCAGCATCATCAATCCAACAGCCATCAGGGTACCTAATGTCTGAAACCCGGCCACTAAATTTAGTACCACCAACATCAGGAATAATTGCTGCAGAAGAATGCCGCGGCTCCCACAGGCCGCCAGATAGGATGGATCGAAATTTTCCAGCAATAACCCACGGTACATAATTGCCAGTATGAGAAGGCTGGCACTGGCAACTCCCGCCACTAGCAGCAAACCGCCCGCATCAACGCCGAGAATGCTGCCGAACAAAATATGCAGGAGATCGAGTTTTGTCCCGCGGCGCGAGATCAGTATTACACCAAGCGCCAGCGCGACCAGATAAACCGCTGCCAGGCTGGCATCCTCTTTCAATTCGGTATATCGACTTATAAGCCCGGTGATTGCCACCACGATAATGCCGGCCAAGAAGCCGCCCGTGCTCATAGCCGATAGCGACAAGCCGAATAACATGAACCCGATAGCCACGCCAGGCAACACGGCATGGCTCAGCGCGTCGCCGAACAGGCTCATGCGGCGCAATGTTAATAAAACGCCGAGAGGGGCTCCGCTCATCGCCAATGCGATAGTGGCAACCAAAGCTCGACGCAGAAATGCAAATTCCTGGAATGGAGCGAAGGCAAATTGGTAGATGCTGTCCATCACGACGCATTGCTCTCTTGACAGGGTAAGGCATTTTCGTCCCATGCTTGCGCCATGGCTTCGGCCTGCCGTAAATGCTCATCCGCCAGGACGGTCGTAGTGTCCCCCCAAGCGATGACTTCACGCGCAAGCAACAAGGACTGGGGGAAGTGACTGCGTACCTGGGCATAATCATGCAACACGGCAATCACCGTGCGGCCTTCATGATGCCAAGCTGTTATCAGCTTCAGTAACTCGGCCGTTGTCTTTGCATCAATGGTGTTGAAAGGTTCGTCCAGTAGAATCATGTCGGCATCCTGAACCAGGATGCGAGCAAATAGCATCCGCTGGAACTGACCCGCCGACAAGGACGAGATTGGCCGTTGAGAAAACCCTTCCAGACCAACTTCGCTAAGCGCAAATTCCGCTCGTTGAATTAGCGCCCGCGAAATCGCGCCGAACAGCCCAGCTTTATGCCAATAGCCCAAGAGTACGCAATCGCGCACCACAATCGGGAAATTTCGCTCGATTTCAGTCTGTTGGGACAAATAAGCCGTACATGCCCGTTCCGGTGCGATGCTGATACTGCCTTTGTGAAGCGGCACCAATCCCAGAATGCTCTTCAGCAAAGTGCTCTTTCCAGCTCCGTTCGGTCCGATCACTGCTGTCAGAGAACCTTCCGCAAAATGCCCCCTGACGTGATGCAATGCCGGATGTCCTCGGTAGGTGACAGTCAGATCGTCCAATTTCACCAAGGTAATTCTCCTGCCAATGCCCACGTAACCGCTAGCCATAGCAATAGGATGGCAGGCAGCACTGCAAGCATTCGTAGCCATGCGGGCCAGGCCAACACCATCCAGTTACGACCGCAAGAAATTCGAGAGAGAAACGACATGGAGATATTTATTGTTATTTTTAAGAAAGACTAGTTCTCTTGGATTTTTCCTTTTGCAAACAACGTGAAAACTAATGCAGGCATGCACTCTACAGCAAGAGATATCTTTATGCAACTGAGTTGCATTTAGGGGTGCGCAAAATCAGTTAACTCGTAATCAATATCCACCATTAGAAACTCACTCCGAGACTATACGAATAAAAAAGGGTATGCCATATTGCATACCCTTAATACCAATTTGATCTTGTCTCGCCATTATTAAAATGGTTTAGATAATTATGTTGCCCCGGTGCGAATTGAAACTACAGCAGCACCAATGCGCAACTTATCTAAATAATGAGCCCAACGCTGCATCATTTCTCGACGCGCAGGCAAATGGGCGGTTCGGTTGTAGGCGCGACCATTAGGGTCAATTACCGCGTGCGCAAGCTGGTGTTCGATCAGGTCAACCCTTTCGCCTAGTACCTCATCCATGATGGTACGCGCCATAGCCCGAAAGCCGTGCCCGGTCATTACGTCCTTGCTATAACCCATACTGCGCAATGCGGCATTGATCGTGTTCTCGCTCATACAGCGCTCTCCGGTGCGGATGCTGGGAAAAACAAACTTCCCATGACCGCTAAGTGGTTGTATCGAGCGCAAAATGTCTACCGCTTGCGCTGCCAAGGGTACGATGTGATCATTCTTCATTTTCATTTTCGAGCCCGGGATTCGCCATTCGGAAGACTGCAGATCTATTTCTTGCCATTCTGCTGACCGCAATTCACCAGGACGTACAAATAACAGTGGAGCCAGCCTTAGCGCAGCAACAGCGTATGGATGTCCTGCGTATGTGTAAATAGATCGTAGCAATTCGCCAGCTTGTTTGGGCTCGGTGATGGCCGCATAATTCGATCGTGGTACTACTGACAGCGCTCCTTTAAGGTCGGCCGTGACGTCACGTTCTGCTGATCCGGTTGCCACTGCATATCTGAAAACCTGTCCGCATATTTGTTTTACACGATGGGCTGAATCGATTGCACCCCGAGCCTCAATTTTTTGAACGGCAGCTAGAACATCGCGCGGTCCGATTGTAGAAATCGGCATTTTTCCAATTGATGGAAATACGTGATTTTCAAGCCAGGTTGTAATCTTGCCTTGGGTACTTCCCGCGCGGTTTGCCGCTGTATTTGCTAACCATGCGCGCGCAATCTTTTCGAAGGTAAAAGTTGCTGCGTTATTCTTGGTCAGTTTGTCGTCGCGCTTCGCCTGCCCTGGGTCTATACCATCCGCCAGTAATTCCTTGGCTTCGTCACGCCGCTTTCTGGCCTTGGCAAGCGATACCTCTGGATATACACCCAGCGCCAACGTTTTTTGTTTGCCGGTGTACCGATAATTCAAGCGCCAATATTTTCCGCTAGCCTTGACTAGCAAAATAAGTCCTTGCCCGTCGGTATGCTTGTCGCCTGCAGCTGCGCCACTATGTTTTACTTGCCGAATGAATGTGTCTGTCAGAGCCATTTCTTCCCTTTGTGTTGGTACCTGATTTGATGGTATCTGGAAGTACCAACAGCAGTACCAACAAAATGTTGATATGTAATGGTATCTGGTGAAATGTCTTGAGACAACAAAAAACCCGCAACGCCTATGAGGAGTGCGGGTTTTGAGATGATTTGATGCGGTGTGAAACAAGCTACTGGTGCCGGGAGCCGGAATCGAACCGGCACGCCCTTTCAGGCGCGAGATTTTGAGAATAGTACGCATTTTTGGTATATCAAGGGCGTAGACGGGGACTCATGAATACTTTAGGGTATTTAAAGGTCAATTTTGGTCAAAAGGTTCCCGTTATGGCTAGCAAAAAAATTCGAAACGAATGCATCATAGAACGCAATATCACAGTACGCTGTGACGGTTTTTCCTATCGTGTCCGATTAACGATGAACGGTGCGCGCATTAATCAAACTTTCGATACGCTCCAGGATGCACGTGCTTATCGAGATCGAATGCGTGCGGACGCTACAACCGACCCAGCACATCGTTTGGTACTAGAGGCCAAACAAAGAAAAGAAGATACTGCCAAAATTACTCTCACGGTCTTGCTGGACCGTTACCTTCTTGAAATCACTCCTACTAAGCGGAGCGCTCCTGTTGAGTCAACGAAAATTGGAAAACTAAAACGATACGAAATTTCCCGTCTACCTGTTTCTCTAGTAGGCAGAGATGCAATTTTACGGTTTATGGCTACGGCAAAAAAAGAAGGTTGGTCCGACAATAATTTAAGAAAATATCTAATGTTATTGTCCAGCCTTTTCCAGGTGGCTACTAAGCGCTGGGGAATGAATCTGGAAAATCCCATCCGTAAGATAGAGGTCCCCAGCAATGGGAAAGCGCGTGATCGCAGACTTGAAATTGGCGAATATGAACGGTTTCATACGGAGCTTAAAAAAGCAAGAAATCCATATATGGTATCGATATTTGAGATCGCTGTTGAAACGGCTGCTCGGCGGGGCGAGATCCTGAAATTACGCCGCAAAGACGTTGACCTGAATAATGCGACGGCTGTCCTGCGAAATACTAAAAACGGTGAGGATAGGATAATTCCCTTATCAAACCGTGCCATTGATATATTGAAGCGGCTACCCACCGCAATTGGCGGGCAGATGTTCCCCGTCACAGAAGTTCAACTCCGCCAGGCTTATCTGGCGGCAAAACAAAGAGCCAGAAAAAAATACGATATTGAATGCGCTCAAAAAGGCATCAATCCACAGCCAGGTTATATATCCGATCTTCGATTTCATGATCTACGGCATGAAGCGACCAGCAGACTGTTCGAAAAAGAATTAAATCTGATGGAGGTGGCTTCGATAACCGGCCACAAGACGTTGGAGATGCTAAAAAGATACACTCATTTGAGGGCGACCGAGCTAGCAAGGAAATTGAATTAAATTCATTTTGGACCCGATCTGTAGCAGTATTCGTTCGGTAAATATTTTCAAATAAACTTGAAAAATTCTCTGTTGTATTATTGCCAAGCTTGTAATATCGGTGATTTTTCTTATAACTACACCATACTTGCAGCTACTAGTGCCATGGGAGCAAAGGTGGAATCAAGGGGTAACATGGAGCTCGGAGTATTGATGAGGTAACATAAGCAGTAGCGTGCTCAACTTGCCAATTTGGTCAAGTTGGCATATTATTGGCTCATGAACGAAATATTCAATGATTGCCGCAGCCCGGGGCAGCTTATAGAAGCTGCTTTAAAGGCCAATGGGTGGACCCAGCGAGTGCTGGCTATTGTACTTGGTGTAGATGAGACTGGAATTAACAAGATTATCACTAACAAGCGCTCAGTAAATGCTGAAACGGCATTGTTGCTTGAAGAAGTACTTGGTATTCCGGCAGAACAGTTTTTAGAACTGCAGAAGACTTACGATCTAGCGAAAGCTCGGATAACAGCCCGCCCCGATTCTAAACGCGCCACCCGCGCTCATTTGTTTGGCGGTCTTCCTGTGACTGAGATGATAAAGCGCGGGTGGCTTGATGCTGAAGATGTGCGTGATGTTTCTCGCGTTGAAGCCGCCCTCACTAAATTCTTCGGTGTTAACACAGTTGAAGAAATCGAAGTGCTTCCCCACGCTGCAAAGAAAACAGCTGTTTCTGCTGACGTCACCTCGGTTCAACTTGCTTGGCTGTACCGAGTGCGGAAAATTGCCAGCGAAATGATCGTCGCAAAATATTCCCCTTTTTCAGGAAGAAAAGCTGTTGAGTTATTACGGCCACTGATTTCTGCCGCCGAAGAGGCTAGGAAAGTACCAAAAATTCTCGCTGAATGTGGTATTCGTTTTGTAATTGTGGAATCGCTGCCGAGTGCGAAGATTGATGGGGTTTGTTTTTGGCTTGATGAAGTATCTCCGGTAATCGGGCTTTCGTTACGCCACGACAGGATTGACAATTTCTGGTTTGTGCTGCGACATGAAATCGAACATGTCTTGCAGCAACATGGCAAATCAACAGTAATTATTGATGCCGAGTTAGAAGGTAAGCGGGCCGGTGTCGGATCTGACATTCCCGAAGAAGAGCGTATTGCAAACGCCGCTGCGTCCGAATTCTGTGTTCCAAAGAAGTCGATGGATAGCTTCATGGCTCGCAAGGCCCCCTTCTTCGCTGAACGCGACATTCTTGGGATGGCGGCCACACTTCGTATTCATCCTGGCTTGGTGGCTGGCCAACTCCAGCACAGGACCGACCGATACGACCGATTCAGAAGTCATCTCGTGAAAATTCGTTCTCATGTTGCACCTAGCGCTGTTATCGATGGATGGGGTGACGTTGCCCCTGTTGGGGAATAAGGAGCCATAAATGCCCACCAAAAAACAAGAAATGCAATACCTCATTCGCACTTACCGCGAGCAAACTGGAAAGCAATCAATAGATATGCGTGATGTAGCGAGGTTCGCTGCAAGCAGAGGGTGGCCTCTCCCACAGCCAAAAACCGCAATTGATCGTCTTGCTGAGCAATTTTCAGCTGCAGCACGTGAAGAGTATCGGAAAGACGAAGTGACGGGGCGTCCATATCGCGCAAACATCGCTGTAACCATATGGCAGGGAAAGCAGCAAATGTCCCTTTGGACGGATATTGACGAGGCCCCTCGGCATATAGCGCACAAAGCCTTCTTCCAGCGTCGTGAGCAAATGGTAGGGGATGGGGTTCAGCTTACTTTCGATGTTCTCCATTGGAATAGGGTCAATCCGAACGACGAGAAAATTGAGATGCCTATGGATTTCAATGATGACATTGCATGGAGATTGAATGCTCCGGATGAGGATGAAGCAGCAGCTTAAGGACAATTGACTGCCGAAGATAAAAAGGAGAATGAAATAAGAACATAAATTGCCTAATCGATACGCCGGATTAGGCAAAAAAAGGGCCAAAACTAGTCGAATCCCTGAGAAGAAGCGCTAGTTATGGCCCGTGGCGTGCAGTTACGAGGGCGTTGCGGGCACCTTTTTAATCTCACCGGAACATTCTGATCCCGCAGAATGCAACCCCGGAGAAAGGAGGTGCCGTATGGAACAGTTAAAATTCAACTTTCCCATCCCTGATGGGCATGTAGTCAAATTTGTAGCCTACATAACCGTCAAGGGAAAACGCCTGTATGCGAAAGCATACGGCAAACGCGCTTGGCCGATCTTAGTTAAAGCTTAATATTGAGCCCGCGCGCCTTCGCTTTTTTTATCTTAGACTAAATATTTGGACTTTACAACTATTGTAAAGTGTTGCATTTATTTCCCGAGATGTATCCATGCCCGCGCCTGGATAACTCGGTTGCCCACCGTGCCTGGCACCGTGGACAAGCTGCGCTACCGCGCACCTGCCCAAGTTAGCCACCCTCTCTTCACAGTGTTATCCCTACGGGACTGACGCGCTTCGCTTGCCCAATTTTTATATTTGACATCTGAAAACCCAAAGAAGTGCATGAGTTCACCAGCTTGAAAGCTTAATCGCGCTTGGTGTCCACTTCAGGATAAAATTCTGGGAAAAGGATCTGCAAGGCGTCGAGCGGTAGTCCCCAGCGAACAGGACCAAGAGGAGTATCGCTAACCAAAAGCCCGTCTTGCAAGAGGCGAGATATCAGCGCTCGCGCAGTGCGTTCGCCAAGGCCCGTCATCTGCGCAAATTCGCCACGCGTAACCGGACCGGCGGCAAAGACGTGGTGAAGTGGCAAAATAGCTTCAGGACGAATCGCTTTGTCATATGCACCTCGAAGCGTGATTAGTGCTTCAATGCGTCGTTTCATGCTGTCGAGTTCAAGCATTCTGCTCATGAAGGTGATCTGGTCTGTGCAGATGTCGAGAAAGAAGTTAACCCATTCCAATAGCCCCGCTGTAGTCAGATTGCCCCGCCCATCTAGATCGCCTCTTCGTAGTGCGTCGGCATTGTGCAGGTGGGCGTAGTAGTCCGTGGTTGTGCGCGCCAGCCCGCGGGATGGCGACCAGAGACCATCGGAAAGACTCCACAACGCACAATGACTCTGCAAGCGCACTGCGCGGCCATTACCGTCGAGGAACGGGTGAACCCAAGCAACACGGTGATGCATGCAAGCGACTGAAATTAAGTGTATATCCCATGAACGCTGGCGATTATATACCGCATCCAACCGATCAAGAAACAGGGGCAGTGTGTCAGCTTTCGGTGGAACATGGTTGCCTATTTTTACGTTATCCGTGCGTACAACACCAGGTATAACAATGTGTCCATCTTCGGTGATGAGATCGCTCTGGTCGAGTCGTGAATACAGCGCATGATGCGCTTTTTTCAGGAACTCAGACGACATGGGTGATTCGCCAGCCGAGGTTAATCCTTCTAACTCACGTTCCGCTTCAATATGAGCGATGGCGACGCGTTGCAAGCGCGCAACGTCTGGTTTATCGGAAAACTCTTTGCGCAACGCTTGCGCGATATTAAGCGGGTGGGTACTCTGCCCTTCTATTCGGTTTGAGTAGTAAGAGTTCATTGAGCGCACGAGTTCGCGAATCGTTGCACGCGAAGTCGCATGCGCAGCACCGGTCAGGCGCATCGATGACCGGATAATCTCAGCTGATTTTGCAAGCGTTGCTGGGGGAATTTCAGCAGGAATCAGCGGTTCGAACTGATGTGGTGAATCGTACATATTTGCCGACTTTTTTGCCGAGTAATTTATATTCTTATTAGATTACTTTATATCCTCCATTTTTGCCGACTTTATTTCCGACTTTTTTGCCAGTATATTCACTGCAAAAATGAAAATAAGGCATTATTGAAGTACTCGCCAAACGAACCATATATATGCGCGACCAAATAACTCATTATCAATAATCATGAGACCGTCAATTGCTTTAAATCTCCATCTGCTCGCGATACGGGAGATTTTTAAACGCTTTTGCGTAGATAAACCTCGCATTTTTGGTTCAGTGCTACACGGTACAGATACGGATGAGAGCGATCTCGACACTTTGGTAGATGCTCGGCCAGGAACAACGCTATTCGACCTTGGCGGGTTACAAATGGAATTAGAGGATCTGCTTGGCGTGCGTGTCGATTTACTCACACCTGGCGACCTTTCTTCAAAATTAAGGGAACGAATACTTTCTGAGGCACAGGCACTATGAAAATCTTCCTTGATACGGAATTTACGGATTTCGCTGAGACCCAGCTAATCAGTATTGGCCTGGCTGCTGCATCGGGTGAAGTTTTTTATAGTGAAGTGCCATTTCAGAGGCAAAAATGCAGCCAATTTGTGAATGAAATAGTGCTTCCATTGCTCAATCCAGAAGCGGCACTATGTGGCCCGGCTGAGCTGCGTAAAAAGTTGATCGACTGGTTTGACCTGGTTAAACCTGGTGATGAAGAAGTTGAGCTTTGTTTTGATTTTGAGACGGATTGGGATTTGTTTTGTGCTGCTATTGGCGACAAAAACATTCCGCCTTGGTGCATCCGTCACAAGATAGGTGCCCGAAATATCAACGCCCTCATGCGCCTTGATTTTCATAGGAAATACGATTTGCCGGAGCATCACGCTTTAAACGATGCAATGGCTCTTAGGTACGCTTTTCGGGAACGTCCTAGCGTTGCAACATAGACAGAATCACTGAAACATCCGTTTTAGCGAGTCTAGCAATGCAGTGCTCATAGATTGACTGGTGACCTGGGCGGCAACATCGGCCGCCGATTGGCTTGAAAGCTGCTGCACGATGTTTGGATCTATCGCTGCCGTCTGCGTCTGGGAGGCGCCGACGCTGATCGACTGGCAAGCTTGCTTTTTGATCGCATCGAATGCGGCATTCAACACACCGGTTGAACCCAAACTGGTTGGATACTGAGGAAAGTTATTCAGGCAGGCCCGTTGTAGGTCATTCATCTTTACGATGTCCGCAAATCGGGCATCTACGCCCTCCTGTTGCCGTTTTTTCTCGGCGGCCTGCACATTCTGCATGGATTGCGCCATATCGCAGGGAGCGGCCGCGTAAGACGGCTGACACATGAGAAGAAAGCCCCCGCAAAAAAGAACGTTTCTCGAAATCGCTATAACTTTTTTCATGGTGGACTCCCTTATTTAGCGGCCGCAACGCGGGCGCGCTGCGCCTCCAGCTTGCCGGTCATTTCGTTACGAGTCATCGAGGCCAAAATCAGGCCCAAACGAATGTCCTGCTGCTCCATCTTCCGGTATTGCTGGTACATCATTTCATTTGCATATGCCTGCATAAAGACCATTTCCCGTTGCAATTTGGCCGGATCGGCTTCGGCTCCCATTGCAATCATCCAGTACGGATTACGGAAACGCCGGCCGGCTTCGAAATCCTGCAACTCAGCCAGGCTCATCGTGCCGGTCGCTTTTGCTGCTTTGGAGGCTGTTGCATCGTAGTATTTGGCCGCACCTTCGGACTTCTTCAATTCTTCAATCAATTTCTTGCTGCCGGCAAAAGGTACGCGCGCCGCGATCGCATCGAATGATGGCTTCTCAGCTGCACTCATATTGGCCTGGTATGCCTTCTGCATGGCGATATAAAGCCTTCCTTGTTCGGTGCTGGCTTCCCCCTTCGATAAATGCTCTGGCGGGTGCGGATCGACGGACAGGGAGGCATAGGCACGGCCAGCCTCTTCCTGCTCTTTGGTAAAGGTCAACTCCGGCTCTTTGCCTGGCTTGCCGGCACCGGTCAATACTGAATCAATGCTGCTATCGCCATCCGGCATATCGGACGTAGTGCATCCGGAATAACCGAGCTTGTTCTCGATAACGTTGCAATATCGTTCAGTATGGATCGCATAGGTTTGCTTGCGCGAGCCTTCGGTCGTTGGAATGGGAGCGGCCAACTTTCGAGCGAGGACCTCGCTGGCCGGGGCGCTGCCGCCGCCACCGGAGCGGTAACTGGAGGATCTGCTTGCGCTGCCTGTCATGGCCGTGGCCACAAAGTTGCTACCGGAACTAGCGCACGGATCGACCGGCAGTTGCGTGTTGCGCTCGATGCGCTCTTTCTCGGCCTTCCGCTGCACTTCGACCGCCATTTCACGCTGAGAATTGCTCGATTGCACAATCGTGTCGGAAACCTTGGTGCCGACATTTGACAGGTTCGTATTGATCGATTGAAGAATGTACAAGAGCTGGCTAGTTGATGAATCAATGGCCTGCTTTACACCCACTTGCAGCCGCTCGACAGCACCCACGACGCAGGAGTCGCACGTATAAGCAAAAGCCGGCGAAGCGAAAAACGCGGAACTGACCAGCAGGCCGGAAATTATTTTCTTGTTCATGGTTTCATACCTTTTTTTGGTTGCGTCAGCTCTTCCAGTTTTTTTAACGCCTCTTCATAGGCCATTTCATACACTTCATTCCGATTTTCTTTGTTTAAGAAAAAGTGCTTCGGGTCGATCTTGGCCAGCTCTTTAACTGCCTGGTCTCGAACGGCTTTTACGCCTTCCGCAGCAGCTTTGGTATCTGCGAGCGCATCTTCCAACTGCTTAGCGTATGTTTTCCAACTTGACAGCGCATTTTCCGCACCTATGGCTCTACCAAGGTCATAGCTCATGATGATTTATTCCTTAAAATTGCCACTGGAAATAGTGTTCTTGGTTCCTGATTTTGATAAATCGTCTTTCGCAGATTTTCTTCCGCCGATTCCACGCTCTGCTGCGCCTCGGCCTTGGCCAACTCCACCAACGAATACATTTTTAGATTTATCGTCCATATCCCGGCCAAAATTGTTACTCATGTTGCCGCCGATCCACGAAAACACCTGGTCAGGCAAAACATTGATGAGGTTGAAACTTGAGTGGACCAGGGTCAGACTCAAACCGATAAACAATCCGGTAAAACCCAGCACACTAATGACCCCGGTCCAGCTGTCGAATTGGGCGTTTTCCATGGCGGTCGCAAACATTGGCCGGAGTAGCGTGCCGCCGACGATCACGACAACACTGCCGGCAATGAAGCCAATCATCATCAGGACCGGCCTAAACATGACGTTGAGCAGAAAAATGTAGCCGTGCGCGGTTTTATCGCCCATTCCTTCTCCTTCTCCATCCATATGCGCCATGCTCCAAAGTGGAGCTGCTGCCACCGCTTCGACGACGACAGTTAGCCAAGTCAAGATCCCTCCGAACCAGATAATAAATGGCACCATTGGGATGTAGATGGAAAGCGTTGCACCAAAGGCAAAAATAGAAATAATAGTCAAAATCATAAATGGGCTGACTGCATCCAGCAGTCCTTCCAAAGCTCCTGCAATCACACCGGACGCACCGAACGTAACCAAGTCTAGGGCATCCCCCACTTTGGATTTCGACGCCTTAGAAAGCATGTGAAAGCCGCTATAGGCAGCCACCGCCCCTCCGCCTACGTTCAACAAATAGTCACCCATATTTTTGAGGCTGATGAGCGGGTTTGTCGTTCCGTTGCCGCCATTGCCGGTGCCGGCATTCGTGAGCGTATTCACTAATCCTTGCCCAAGAGATTTTGTATTAAAAACACGGTCGAGAATGTCCTGATCGCCGCTGGCCGATGCGGCGACTGCGGCCGGGTTGGCGTTCTGGTTGTTAAGAGACGCATCACGGGCAATTTGCACGGAGTAAACGGCCATGACTTTCTTATATTTTGAAAGGTATGGCATTGAGTCCACCGGGGTTCCGCCTGTGCTTCGTGCGCTGGCATGTACCACTTTGGTAAATTGGGAATTAGCATTGGCAAACGTCTGATACCAGGCTCCCATCATCAACCAGCCGTCACGCTTCAGCTCGGATTCAAATTTTGATGCAAGCGCATCGATCTGGCCACGGCTTCCTTCGATTGCAGCCTTGATTTGTGATTCGTATTTCTTGGAAGCATTCTGGATAGCAATCTGCACGTCAGGCGGTTTTGTCTCACTCAAGGTAGTAGAAACAAATTGCTGTGCGAACTGGCTCAGACTGGACTGCATCGTTGTGAGTGCGGCGGCGTGTGCGGACTGGACGGATTTCCAGTTGAACTGACCTTGCTCAGGCGAGTAAGTAACTTGTGCGCCACCGCAGGAAAGGCCGTTTCCGTTCATTAGTACGACTTTCCCCTCTGATACAACCGGTGAAAACCGCTCGGCCGGATCTGCACTGACACCGGCTTCTGCCGGCATAGCCGCGATTGCAGCGTTGACAGATTCCGCACATAGATTTGCTTCTAGAAGAGACTTGGCCAACGCCAAGGTTTGAGGTGCGGCCGGAGAAGCAACCATCGATCCACCTCCGCGTATAACTGACATAGAGGCATCGAGTGACAAATTGGCAATTCCGACACCCATCATGGCCGCCCACATCATAATGACTTGTGCGCCGCAGTAACCGCCGAACATAGGCGCTAAAGTGGAAAATCCAGCCATTATTCGAATAGCAAACCAGGGACCTGATTTTTTCTGGCCCATGAATTCTCCTGACTGCCCGGTCGCGATCAATGAGGACACAAACAGATAAGCTGCCCAAATCACGGCCACTGCGAAAATGCACGCATTGAGCGTCATGAAGACACTTCCCAACATTCCATCCCCTACGCCGCCACCACCTTGAAGCGGATTATGGACGAGGTTGCCAAAAACCATTTCAAGTCCTGCCATCGACTTGTCGCCGCCTCTGTTGGCAGCATCTTTAATCATGCCCATAGTCACTTCTTGCGCAAACGCAGCAACGCTATAAAGCCCGGCGCAGCCAGCAATTATCGCGACGATTATTCTTTTTGTTGGGGTCATGTCAGCTTCCTTTGGTCAGCTGCTCAACTCAGGATTGAGGGTTTGGACTATCCAGTCAGGCAACTGTATAAATTGCTTTATGCTGATCAGGTTTTTATGCCGGATTTGCCATGACTGATGAGCGTATTTAAAAGAAATCATGAGAAAGAAGATCGTGCTTAATAAAGCATGAAACGTAACTAAAAAAGTAAATAAACTTGGATCTGATATTTGCCGGGCAACCCAAAAGATAAACATCATCAATGCAAAGAAAAGAGCGATACGTTTTTTAAATAAAGCTTTCTTTAGTATTTCCTCAAGCGGCAACGCATCGGCAGAACGGCGTGCTATCGCTTCATCCCAACTTCTAATTGTAGGATTATTTGCACGCTCTTTGGCTTCTGTGTGTATATCCTTAATAACAGAAACGCTTTTCCCAACATTTTTTGTAAAAGATGTGACCGGGGAAAGTGGGTTGATTACTCTTCCGGCGCTCCTAAAAAATCCAGATTTTTTATCAGACATTTTTATCTCCGATATTTTCATTTTCGATAGTAGACAAATCTTTTGTATTGTTCTTAGATTGTTTGTTCACTACTCTTTTTGTACGTGTGTAGTTTTTAAACGACGATATCGATATATCGACGCCCATATTTTTTATCTCATTCGCCAGTCTTTCGAGTGTGTAGCCTTGTTTTTTCTTTTCAGCGATTGTCGATTTCAAAAATAATACTAATTCTTTATTGTTCATTGGACGGTCTTTGGCGTCCAATTCAGGTAATGATTGCAACGTTTTTCGTATTTTTTCAGCTTGAAAATATGTAATTGTCATGTGGTATCTCCTCGTTTTATAAAATTAATACTAATCTGTTGATTTTAAATTCGCAATAAAATATTTATAAGATTCAATTAATTTAAATTTAAATATCAGTAAAACTTTACTGGCAGTCAAATTAATTCATTAAATCTGTAATGTAATTTGCTGTAAATTACAGTAAATTACATTACGCAGATAAATGATTAAATCAGATCATAAAATATTTCATATATATTTATTTACAAATCTGTATTTAAGAAGTTAATATTCATTTGAATGCATTACAGATGGTAAAAGAATATAGGCACGTCGGATATTGTTTACGGAATCTACGATTCCATAAACATATCTGTGCCAAAGGGCCCGCCCTTTGAAACCGGTAACTGCGAAAGCAAGGTGATTAAAATGAGTAAGGAAAACGTAAAACACGAAGGCACATATTGGGCACGTAGAGTGAAAACGGAAGCGAAGCTTCTGACGCATGTTGCTAGTTTTCGTCTGTCGGAGAATGACTATTTGTTGTACAGGGAAAAAATGAAATATTCTGGTCTGAAACCGTCCGAATTTTTTCGTGTTGCCGTGCTCACAAATAAGATCAAGATTGTCGCTCGCTCAAAGAGTAATACTGATAAAAATCGGTTGCATTTCATCTGTAACAAAACCAGCAATAATTTGAATCAGCTTGCGCGGCGCGTGAATACAGACCACATATGCGAGCGGATCAGTGAACTCACTTACATGCAGGTGCTTCAGGAGCTGCGAGCTATCAATAAATACATGAAAATGTGTCTGCAAAATGTTGATTAGAGTGCGGGGAGGGGCAGGAGGTATTAAAGATTATTTGGTCAATGGGCGTAAGGTTGGGCGTGCGTTTACTCGTGATGAGCTAGATGAGCGCGTCATACTTTCTGGGGATCTGGATTTTTCGGATTCAATCATAGAAAGTATGACGAGCGAAGGAGAGTGCTACTTGCATATTACTATTTCATTTAGAGAAGATAATGTTGATATGGAAATATTGCAGCAATGTATAGATGAATTTACTCAGTTTGCATTTTCATCGTATGAGAAGGAAGAATATAACTTTTATGCTGAAGCGCATCTGCCAAAAATTTCAAGTTACGTCAACGAACACGATGGAAAAAATGTTATTCGAAAGCCGCATATTCATATCGTTATACCTGAAAAGAATCAATTAAGTGGATATAGGCTAAATCCATTTGGATACGTTACGCACCAAAATAGATATTTACAGGCTTTTCAAGAATCAATGAATGCAAAGTTTGGTTTGGCTAGCCCATTAGATTTCCGCCGCATCAAGATCACTGACGGATCGAGCGTCATTAGTCAGTATGAAGGCGATATTTTTAAGGGTGCAAACCAGCTCGTAAAGAGGAATTTATTGAAGAAAATTCTCGAAAATAGAATCGAATCTTATAGAGATTTTGTCGATATGCTTTCTAATGACGGCAAGGTGAAGACGGTGGGTAGTGGCACCTTTGGAGAATACCTAAACCTAAAGCCAGGGGGACATGCAAAAGGGTTAAATTTGAAAGAGTATGTTTTTAGCCGCGAGTTCATCGAAAAGCCATTCTGCGAGAAGATAAAGCTACTCACAAATGACGATAGTGTCACTTCGAATAAATATGAGGGAAGGGGAGTGCCTCGGCGTGTAGATGCGCTGTTCGAAAAAATACTGGATGAATGGCACGGAATCCGTGCGGCAGAAATAAAGTATATAAACAGCGGAAACAGAAAACTATACCGTGCATATCGGTCAGCGAGCCGCGAAACAAAATTATCTATGCTTGCTGATATGGCAGGGGATTTCTACTCAAAATATAAAAAGGATATTGATCATGACGGAACGCAGCATCAGCAGTCACACATTGACGGGCTTGGACATAAGCCGCCAGCCGCCGCAAGAGGTCGCATGCGCAGTTTGTCCGAACTCAATGTGGTTAACATCGCCGGACGAGGTGAAATGCTATTGCCGAATCATGTACTTGGTGAGTTGGAGCACGATAGAGCAGAACCGGATAACAAACTGCGACGGGCTAATGATTGTGTCATAGACCAGCTAATTTACGAGCAAAAGTCCTCTCGCGAGCAGGAAGTTGCGGAGAACAAAAAAGATATTTCAGAGATAAAGAAAAATATTGATGCAGCTCGCTTGCTTGCGCATCTCAGTCAGACACATGGCGAAATTCCGGGAAAATACACTATTACCCAAGGCAAGGATGGATCTGATCGCATCCAGTGCGGCACGCACAACTGGAATGCATCGGACTTTTTGACAAAGGAAAGACATTTACCTTGGGGCGAAGCCGAAGTAGTTTTGAGAGCGGTGTATGCAAGCCAACTCAAGGAGGAAGTCCCTCAGCGCCGGCATACACCTCGCAAAGAGCTCTGGAACAAATATCGAAACGAATGGAAGCCCCGGGAAAGGGCTAGGAGTGCGGCGGCCTGGATAACTCAGAAGGATTCACAAAAGAAAAGGCGGGCCACATTAAAGGCGGAATACAGGGATGAAAAGAGCCGTTTATATGCGTCGTCTTTGGGCAAATTAGAGCGAAAAACTGCGCTTTCGCTCGCTCTAATTAATAAGGTTATGGACGAGACCGTTTTACGTGAGCAAATAAGGAATGAGCGGCTTGTACTGAAATCACTCTATCAAAAATCAGCGGCAACACAGTATCGGGAATTTCTGGCTGAACAGGCACAGAAAGGCGATGAGTTGGCATTGGCTGAATTGCGGAGGCAATCTCCGGCACCACATCAGGCGGAAGATGGAACGCCTGAAATAAGATCGGGAGATTCGGATTCGCTAGCGGCGACAGACGATGCGGCTGCGCCTTTATTGAAACGAGATCTGCGCTACTCAGTGTCTGGCAACGGGAATGTAACTTATCACGATGAGTACGGGATAGCCTTGTTTCAGGACTGCTGGCGTGCTGTGCGCCTCTATCAGGATGATGCTAAAACAATCGAAACCGGCTTGCGCTTGGCGCAACAAAAATTCGGCAGCAAGTTGTCGCTTAATGGAAGTGACGAATTCAAGCGCAGAGCAGTGGAAGTTGCAGTTTATTCAGGCATGCGGGTCAAATTCAATGATGAGAAACTCAATGAGTACGCTTTTGAATATGCTGACGCAATAAAAACAAAAGTAAATCCTGAACGCACGTTCCCCGATGAAGCCCTAGCTAGATTTCGAAGGAATATCGGAGATGGAGATATTCCTGATGAGTCAATAAAACGTGTAGGGCATAAAGTTAAATAATGGCAAAAGATGTATTTTGAGAAATAGCATTGCAGAGCAAATCAGTGCAGCCACACCGATTTGCCCCTAACCAACGTCAACCTATATAGGAGGTTAATATGGCTTCTTCCATTTTACATCACCCCTTTTCTTGCGCTGTATTAGAGTCAAGCCGGCCGTGCGATCACGATACATATTCGACTGAGGAGATATTACAAATATTAGAACTCGAAAATGCGTTTGTCATGGATATCCAACGACTCGAAAACGTCATCAATGGGACTAGTTATTCTGGATCGGCAGGACACATTAGAGGATACTTGGCGGGGATCTACGATTCTCGAAGGATGCTGGGAGCGGTGAGACCTGATTTGTTGGTGGAATCGAGATGAGCCTTAATGTATGGAAAACCGGGTAGAAAAAACAGTAGGTTTCCACTGCACTTTCTAATAAGACAGCACCAACTTTCCAAGGCGGTCCTTCATGATTTTCTGTCAGCGGACAAAGAGGTTATGACTTATTGCTACCCCAAGATTAGCGATATGAAGTGTTTGACGGTAACTGCTAAGGCGGTCGACGTGGTTTTGTCTCCAACGGTACTAGTGGCTTCGAGGAGCTGATCTATCAGTGATTTTGAATTATCCTGAATTCCTTCCGGTATTCGCTGAAGCTTGGTTAATCCCTTTGATGTAAGGCGGGCCTCATGAACCAATGCGTTTGCTTCATGTTGGAATTTAAAGGTAATGAAACCTTCCTCCTTCAAAAAAATGAGCGTTGCATGGAGGATGCGTCGACGGAGGTTCGCCTGGTCTGACTGGTCCCATCTTTCGTAGAACCCGATTTCACCTTGATCGAAGTAGAGAGGCAAAGGAAACTCTTGGTAAAGCTTGGCGAATATGACTGCACAAGCTTGATTAAACAAAGTGATATTGTTCATAAATGAAATCCCTGCAAAGTAATGTAAAGCATAGTAATTTACATTACTTAATTTCTTCAAAATGCCAATCGGTACATTAAATTACTTTACTACAAAGCAAAATACTGTAATTTACATTATCAGTATTCCCCTTTGGCGCTCACCTGGTCAATTCTCTTCATAATCTTCAAAAGGGAAATCAGGCCGAATCATTTGATGTTTTAGGGCAATTGCATGCCCTTTGGCTGGAGCTATATCGCCTTCGCGCCAATCAGCACAATGAGCGTTGTCAACATGCACGCCGGCATCCAGCAGCTTGAGTGCCATTTTCCGAGGATCTCTTTCAACCAGACTCCGCCCATCTGACAGCCGTGCTATCAATCCTTCATCTTCATAGGTGATTCGAGCGGTCAAGTCTGTGTGCATTGTATTTCCTCATATTGGCCGAGATGTTTCATCAACACCTCAATCCAGTCCGTATTTTTGGCTCTAATTCTTAGGCTCGCCCGGATATTGAATGAACAAAATATGCTGTTCAAGCAAAATATCAGCGTAATCGGCATTGGGTGCAATCACGATTACGTTCTGGTAGACCTCCCTATAAAGATTTATTTGCCGAAGCAATTCCCCCATAGAAGGCAATTTCGTCTTCACCTCTACCAAGATGGGCCGCTCTCGCACTGAAATATTCCATTTCGTGTCGGTAGATGACCACCAAACGTGTTGCTCATTCCATGTAATAACTAGATCGGCGTATCCCAGAATCTGCGGCATACCTCTTCCGTGCTCAGGGTGGCGTTTGATGACTGGTTCGAGTATTTTTTTTGCAACAAGAGACAAGGGTTTGGGAGGAAGTGGAGAAATGTCCGCTTTTGGAAGGTCATGTCCGCCTTCGATATCTTCAGGAGTAAATATATCGTTTAGCGCGTCGTAATGCATCCGATCAGGAAACTGTGTGAGGAACTTTCTCACCAATAGGTCTGCATTGTTATAAGCCCACATAACTATTTTGTCATGTGTAGGAGCCGATACCTCATCATCCCAAAACCCAAGTTGTGGAACCTTGTCTCGCTTTGAAACCATTTCTGTGCGCCTTCCGTGCCGGGTTTTTATTTTTAGTTTGACTGTGCGAGCAATAATTTTAATTTTTCTATTGCAGAGTTTATAAATTATCGTTTCTTCATATATTCCACCATTTTGTCTGAGATGATGTTCGTTACATTGCCGCTCTTTATATGACGATTTTCATAATCACGTAAGGTCTTAGTCTTCAATCTTTTTGTCCACCACGCTTCGTCGGATAACATCCCCTTTGCGGTTGTCCTGAGTTTATCCGCGTTTACCGAACTTGCTGTCAGTGAACACTGCGGGGGATCAATACCCTGATCTCTGCAATATTCAATAGCTTTTGACAGTTGATCCGCATCGATGAGTTCTTTGCAGTGCATTGAATGGGTGCGAGCTACCGATTGAGAATCAAGGACGAGATCGTCTAAATTTTTTAATATCATGTTTTTATTCCATTTTCAAAATGGTTGGTGATGACAGTGACACGTTCCATTTGTTTTCCTCTGTGTTCGCTTAGTTGCTACCTCAACTCAAAGGTCTTTAGCCGATGTGCAGTCTGCAGCTTTAACAACTTACTCTATTGGCCGTCCATATTTGGAATACGGAAATAAGTCATCCCTCGAATCTGCATCCCATCTTTCTTGTAGCGTCCAAAGGACCAGGCCAGCTCGTGCTCCTGGAATATGACCCAGACGAAGAGTCCGAAACATAGGCCGGATGCAACCTCGTCATATTCACACGCTTTGGTATAGATCGGCTCGAAAGGAGTCCCGGTCCAGTCATTGCCAGGCATCCAGCTCGACGTGTGCACCCTGTCACCCTCTATCATCCGTTGTATCTCGCCCTGGATCGCTGCATATTCATCATTGTTTAAGCGGCCGTGCCAGCGACGGTAGTCTCTTTCATGCGGAATGTGTGTGATTTTCGTGACTTTGCTGTCGACAGAGAAAAGCATTATTTTTCCTTTGATTTATTTTGTGTAAGTCGTTGCTTGTCGAGCATTAATTTTTGGTCGCGTTATCTTTCTTGCGTTTGTCCCAAGTCTCAAGTGCGAATAAGGTGACAGTATGTGAAGCATGAATCGCAAGACGTGCATGTCGTGGCTCAATGCGGTATGAGACCTTACCAGCGCCATGGGCTGAACTTGCGTGAGTACGTAGGGCACCAATGCCCTCGACCGTAGCGAACAAACCAGTAAGGATTGTTTGAAGATCTTGGTCAGCCAGGATACTTGGGTCGAACCCGAGATGCTTTCGAACTGTTGTCCAGAGAGGCTTTAAATCTTGTTTTGCCAGCATCTCAAGTCCGTTGTCGACGATATACAGCTTACAAAGCGATTCAAGGATATTGCTGGCTGCGGATACGGCTTCCTTTGGTTTTGTCTCAACGTTTGCAAGTGCTCTCGAAAACTCTTCATTGATGGCCGCATAATCAAACAACTTCAGCATGGTTTCCAATGTTCGTGAGGGGCTACCTATTTGTGACAAAGCGCTCACCACATTGCCGCCCTGAACATACTGTAGTTTGCAATGAGCAAGTATTTTGCTGATTTTTTCTTTGTCTGTATGGTTGTCTGGAGCGTCCGCGAGTGTATCCATGTACCCCTCGAGTAGCTTTCCCAAAACTGTCAAAGGGGTGGATGATTCCCTGTTAACGCGCCTTAGCCATTCCGATGTCTTGACTTGCTTACTGCCTTCTGGAGGATCTCCCGGCGCAGCCGCGTACATGAAAAGGCGGTCTAACGAGGCGTGCGTTTCCCTTAATGAAGATATTTCTGCTACGACTGAAATGACAGGCGCTGGAATTAATTGATGCATAGAGCATTTTCCAATGCATTATGAGGAAGTAGAGGCACTATAGAAGCCATCAATTTTTCAATTGGTAATGGCCTGGTTCAGAAGAAAGTTGCTAAAGAATAAATTGAAAAATAATGTCTAGCAAGC
>Ga0366788_1039_pt1 | contig 18435 bp, 15 predicted proteins | sample TotcelN113001M11_FD_207041 | JGI IMG/M metagenome (GOLD analysis project Ga0366788, IMG submission 207041) | Enriched cells from coal bed in the Powder River Basin, Montana, United States - Total cells N11 rep2 HSBNCT.N11.300.1.M11 ...
CTCTGCCCTGCGCACCGCCTCAATTACTATTGTTGTATCGGTTCTGCCGATAGTCCGGGTCGGAATTCCCGTTTTTCGGGTAATAAATTCTCCAAACGTTAACAGTGACCCCATATCGGCCAACAGGAGCACACCTTTTCCCTGATTAATCTCTTTTACTGCTTCGGCAGCCCGTTCCAGAGCTGCATTCGGTTCCTCATCCAACGACATTTCCAGCCATGCCGTGCCATCCAGTCCTAACAGTCGGGCTGCAACCTCCACCATGCCGCTCGCAATTCCCTTGCCATGCATCATAACCAAAATCCTCACGCGGCTTTCATTCTGGTCTGCTGGCTGGACTGCCGCCCCCCGTAAGTACATTGTCAAAAAAGCTATTTCGTCTTCAGGAATGGGTATATTCATTTCTGTCGCCAAAATCTTGGCAACAGCGCAGCCTACTTCCCATTCCTGTAAATACTCACTTTTTACCCGGTCCAAATAAGGATTTTTAATGGGTTTACCAGCCTTTAACCTGGTAAGTGCCACATTAAAATGCAAAGCAAGACACTGCAGTATGCTGTCGTTTAACATTGGCATATGCTGTCTGGCATACTTAACTGCATTTTCTACCGCACCAACCAATTCTTCACCCACAATACGGACCAGATCTTCCCGGGTTGTTGTTTCTTGGCGCATATCCCATTGCTTAATATGGTGACGTAATTGCCGGTCTAATTCATCACCAATAATTCGGCTTATTTCTGCTTCACCTATTGCTGCCTTTTTTAGTTTTTGATACCTTTGTTCAATAAACTGATAAATTTGTCCCGGAAGAGTATAAATATCAGTTTTTTCAATGACCTCCATATCGCGCCTGGAATAAATAACCCAGTCCCCGGATAATACCATGTCTACTTCTGCACGGGTTCCGGCTATTCTAATCAGTCCCCGCCGTACTGTCTCGGAAAGATGAGCTACATCAATTTCCACTTCATCTGTACCATCTGATAAATGGGCAAGAAAGCTTTTGGCCGAAGCTACTTGAATGTCACTTTTTAGTTGTCCTACATTACCGGCGCACTCATAGATCAGCAATGCTTTCAGCGCTTCCTGACGCACCCGAAAGGTTGTCTCCGTTCGTGCTGCCTCATTACGGAAAAACTGACGGATCATTGCCAGCCGCTCCTGCAGCGAACGCGCCGCCAGGGCCGGCATTTCAATCACCATGGGTATTCTGCGTCGAAACGTAAGGAGCAGCGCCGATTCAATGGGCTCTGTTGTTGCCGCTATAATGGTTACCGACGCATGGTGGCAATTCTCCGTTTCCCCTAAGCGCCGAAAACGTCCACTGTCAATCAATTGAAACAAGATTTCCTGCCCTTCTGCAGGCAAACGGTGAACCTCATCCAGAAATAGAAAACCACCGTCCGCTTGCTCAACAAGACCATCTTTTTTGCTGCCGGCACCGGTAAATGAACCTTTGGCATAACCGAAGAGCTGAGAAAGAATCAATTGCGGATTATTACTGTAATCTGCACAATTAAAGAGGACTACTGGTATTTTCTTATTTTGCACTTTCATTGCAAAGCAGAACATCGCTTCAGCCAATTCGTTCTTACCTGAGCCGGACGGTCCAATAATTAACGTATGGAGTCCCTTAGGCGGATAGAGAATAGCGGCTTTTGCCAATTGAATTTGAGGTGCAAGACTTCCCTCATAACCAACAATATGTGCAAACGGATCTACAACACCGGCTGCATCTTTGTTTTGTCCAGCATTTTCCTGCTGCAAGCCGCTGCCTTCCAAATTACGCTCGCGGTGATAAACAGGAACAAGATCCAAATCTGCAATTATGGTATTGACCACAAAACGGGAGATGATGAACCCATTTTGAATTAGTTTGGCTGTAATGGCTCGTGCACTGAGGCCTTGCTGTTTTAGCTTTCTTACAGCTTCCCACAAATACGGCCTGAGCCGTTCTCGGGAGTCGGGAATGCCCATGCTCTTCCGGGCGAGCGTTACATTTGCCCGAGAAACTCCCAGCTTCGAAGCAAGATCACCATCGGTGAAGGGTTGCTTTGGATTTTCTTCGAGTATCATATTGTTGATTAGGTCTTTTAGAGAGTCCATACTGAGCACCTCATCTTATATTAATCGCAAGTTACATGCCAATAACTGCGGCAGAAAAAGTGAATCACTGCCAGACACTTAAAGTAACAGCAAATTGAATATATTTTAAATATTCAATTTAATATCTATCTACTATAATTATCTAGTCTTTTGTCCTTTCCTGCCATTGTTGATTATTTGATTAACCTTTCATGCCAAATCCAGTCCGCAAATTCCCAATCACAAACTATTCATGCCAGTCTGCACTATTGTCGTCACAAAGAAAAAAGACTGTGCTGAAACTTTTGTTTTCAACACAGTCTGTAGTATCCTTATGAACCTTTGAACAAAAACTGGCTGCTCGCCTGTGCATGGCGATAGCCAGTTTACCTTAGTGTTCTGTCGGTGTGTATTTTGAATGGACAATACCCTCAGCACGAGCTCTTTTCATTAAGTATATATACTTCTTTTCAGCGGCCTGAATCATATAAGCAGCATGATCAATCAGATCCTTATCCGTAACCGTATTGTAATAGGCTTGCGCTTCCTGCCATTCCCGCCGGGCTTGCTCAATACTCTCAGTCAGCGGCATTTCGGCAGAGTGCGGTTTTTCCCTCTCACTCTCCATTAATCCACTAACCATCTTCCCGCCGGCAGTTATGATATTAAACCATTGCGTATTCATTATGATCCCCTCCTTATGGTTATTATTGCCAGGCATAAGGGACCTTAAACATGAAAAGACTTGGTTTTCACCAAGTCTTTTGTGTAGCTTTACTATTTATTTTTGTATTCATAGCTCTCGTCGGTTTTCTACCGCTTTTGCCAATGTAACTTCATCAACATACTCGATATCTCCGCCGACAGGTAATCCATGAGCAATACGAGTAGCTTTAACACCTAGAGGCTTTAAAAGCCGTGCCAGATACATAGCGGTTGCCTCTCCCTCTACGTCCGGATCCGTGGCCATAATAACTTCCTGTATATTACCAGCCTGCAACCGTTGCAACAACTCTTTTATTCGTATATCCTCAGGGCCCACACCATCAAGCGGCGACAACGCACCATGCAAAACATGATAAAGTCCTCGATAATCACGGGAGCGTTCAATGGCCGCAACAGCGCGAGGCTCTTCGACAACACAAATTACACTGCTGTCTCTTCCCTGAGCTTGACAAATCTTACAGGGATCAGTATCGGTAAAATTATAACATACTGAGCAATAGCCGATCTTGTCTTTCGCCTCAACGATTGCTTGGGCTAAGGCTTGAGCTTGACTTTTTTCCATTTCCAGCACATAGTAGGCCAGACGGGTGGCAGACTTCGGTCCAATACCCGGTAAACGGCGGAACTGCTCCACCAATTTGGCTAAAGGAGCTACGTGTTGCATGGAATTAGAACATTCCAGGCGGTAGATTCATTCCACCAGTTAACTTGCCCATTTCCTGCGCCATCATGTCATCTACTTTTTTCAGTGCCTCATTAACTGCTGCTGCAACAAGATCCTCCAGCATTTCCACATCTTCTGGATCAACAGCGGTAGGTTCAATTTTAAGTGATACAATCTGCTTTTCACCATTGATTACTACCTTTACCGCACCGCCGCCAGCTGTAGCCTCCAATGTGCGGGTTTTCAACTCTTCTTGCATTTTAGACATATCAGCTTGCAGTTTTTGTACTTTTTTCATCATACCGGCCATATTTCCCATATTACCAAACATATAAATTCCTCCTTAATTTATGGCAGAAGAGCCATTTATTCTTCCTGTATGATTTTGCCGCCAAACATCTGAATTGCTTGACGGAGAACAGGATGATTTTGATCAGGCTGCATCGTATTAACTGCAGGTACCGGAGCAATGACAGGAACAGGTTCTTCCTTTTTAGCCGGTGTCGCCGGTGCAGTTGCCCCCAACAAACATTGCAGTCGCACTTGTTGGCCACTCACTTGAGCCAGTCCTTTTTCTATCAGCGTCCGAAAATCTTCTTTTTCCGTTCGATCTTTAGCAAACTGACTGGTAAAGCGTACTGTTGCCGTCTTGTCATCTAAGGAAACTAACTGACCTTGTGCTACGCAGGCATGAACAGCTCGCTTGCCTTCAGACATCAATTGTTTGAGTACTGCATCCCATACCGCTTTTACATCACCGGCAGGCACAGCAGCAGTTTTGCTAGCTCCAACTTCACTTTTGGGTGGCTCCGCCTGAATAGGCTCCGGATTATGAGTTACCGGCAATACCGGTTTGGCAGCAGCCATTGTTGATGAACTAACTGGCTTTAGGGCAGCAACGGCAATTCCTCCGCTAACAGTATTATTCAACCTATTCTCGACTTGAGTGATTCGTTCCACTAAAGCAGCAAGATTCTCACCACCACTACGGCGACAGGCAGAAAGCAGCGTCATTTCAATTGTAATACGCGGTTCCGGCGACCATTTGGTTTCATTTGCTCCTTCGTGCAGCATCTGAATGATTTGCACCAATTCACTATGAGTAAGCTTAGCGCTTTGCGCAGCCAGGACCTCTTTACTATCGCTGTACCGGTCTACACCATCAAGGTCCGGAGCAGCCTTATATAACATCAGACTACGCATATGTAATGCCAATTCAATTAGAACCTGGCGGCCATCCTTGCCTAGTGTGATAATTTCTTCAAGATCCGTTAAAATTGCAGGTGCATTGCGGTCAACAATAGCATCAGCCATCCGCCATACCCATTCGTGACCAACTAATCCCAACAGTTGTCGCACATCTTTTGCTGTCACGAACTCTGCTTCCAAACTGGCGCATTGATCCAAAATACTAAGCGCATCGCGCATTCCGCCATCAGCATGAGTAGCGATAAGCCGAATAGCATCCGGAGCAATGAGAATGTCGCTTTTTTCAGCCACCATCGCCAAGCGTCCTTCGATTTCCCGAAGACCTATCCGCCTAAAGTCGTAACGCTGACAGCGGGAATGAATAGTTGCCGGTATGCGGTGAGGTTCAGTTGTTGCCAAAATAAAGACCACGTGGCCTGGCGGTTCTTCCAGTGTCTTTAACAAAGCATTAAAGGCTTCGGTGGTCAGCATATGCACTTCGTCGATAATATATACCTTTTTTTGCCCTTCAACTGGTGCAAACTTGACGGTTTCTCTTAAATCACGAATTTCGTCAATACCTCGGTTTGAGGCCGCATCAATTTCAAAAACATCCATTGAAGTACCGGCAGTAATACGCTCACAAGCAGGGCACTGATTACACGGGCTAGGGGTCGGACCGTGCACACAATTCAGCGCTTTGGCCAAAATTTTGGCCGTACTCGTTTTGCCTGTACCTCGCGGCCCGGCAAACAAATACGCATGTGCAATTTTGCCAGTGGTAATGGCATTCTTCAGCGTTGTATTAATATGCTCCTGACCGATAAGATTATCAAAATCTTGGGGCCGCCATTGGCGGTACAATGCCAGATAAGCCATATTCACACCCCCTCTTGTGCAATATTCCACATAAGGATTAGTATTTCCTTTTTCATATCGTCCTACAAAAAAGCAGCCCCACGGCTGCTATGTAATCAATTTTAAAGTTTAAGGTCCGACCATGACAACCCCTCAGGCACCCTCACGGCACATAGAAATGATCACTTACCGCTGCTTCCTTCCGGACCTGACGGGGTTCATGAGTTTCCATTGCGCAAGACCCAAGTGATTGCCATGGGCGGACCTTAAAAATAAATGGCCGCATATACGGCCATTTTGTGTTAAGGATTTATGGCGGAGAGAGAGGGATTTGAACCCTCGGTACAGTTTCCCGTACACATGATTTCCAATCATGCTCCTTCAGCCGCTCGGACACCTCTCCATGCTTCCACACAACACTGATATATCGAATTGTTGCATCAGTTGCAAACGCTGTTTACAACCTCAACTGCGAATATTAGTATACCTTGTCCGTAACTAGTTGTCAATACTGTTATGGCTGGAAATTATAGGATGATCGCAAAATATTAGCTAATATAAAAGAGTCACAATAAATCGTGACTCTAGTAAACAGTTATGGCGGAGAGGGTGGGATTCGAACCCACGGTCCCTTTGACAGGACACTTGATTTCGAGTCAAGCACCATCGACCACTCGGACACCTCTCCATGCTCTGGTCGACCGTCGATAAGGCCTCATCTGCGTTGTTACTCCTGCGGGCGCTCGCTTGCCGTACTTACCAGTACTGTCCGCACTCACGTCCTCGTCGCGCCTAGCATCTGAGACCTTCTCGGCAGTCTCAGCCTAGTGGCAATACAGGAAACGTTGAGCGTTTGCTTCGCTTCGCTTAGATGATTACTTTATCTTAGTCAGTCGTTATTACTTTTTTCTTCCGCCGTTCGCGGAAAAAGGCTTTCATTATTGCGGCGCATTCGTCGCCTCGCACACCGGCAGTAACTGCCATACAGTGATTAAGTGCTTCGTTTTGCACTACATTAAAAATGGATTCTACAGCACCGGCCTTGTAGTCGGCACTGCCGTATACCAACCGGTCAACCCGGCTGTTTACAAGCGCTCCGGCACACATGGGACACGGTTCTATCGTAACATAAAGTGTTGCTCCGGTCAACCGCCACCGTTTGAGCATTTGGCACGTTTGCTGAATAACGATAACTTCGGCATGAGCAGTGGCATCATGACAGGTTTCCCGTAAGTTATGGGCCTTTGCCAGCACTTGACCATCTATGACAAGAACAGCTCCTATAGGCACTTCACCTAAGTCGTAGGCTTTTTGCGCTTCCTGCAAAGCAAGGCCCATATAGTAGTTATCATCCATCATCCGTTTACCACGCATTCCTCACGGTGCATCCGGCTAAACTCCGGACAAGCCTATATGTTACTGTAGTATTATAGCGTATCAGCATGCACTTGGCAACAAATGTTTACTAGTATTTATTTCCATAAAGCCAAAATCGCCATGCCCCACTGTGGCATAGTCTCAGACTGTCACACTACCACAAACCTAATACTTTCCACCACGAAAGGCCGACAACAAAATAAATCGTCAGAGCAACAACAGTTACAATATGGCCAATTTTCCACCACGTTCCTTGATCTACATATCCCGCACCATACAATACCGTTCCCACAGCATTGCCATAATGAGTCATTAAACTGGCGATTTGCGCGGAAGCAGCACACATGAGCAAAAGCGGAATGGCCGGCAGCTTAGCAGCCTCTCCCATCGTAAAGATTACGGGAATGAAAGTCACAACAAAAGCAATAGTAGAGGCAAAAAAATAACGGACAATAACGGTTAGAAAAATAAGTCCTGCCAATACAGCCAGGCTATTTATCCCGGCAAAATTCAAGTTCTGCTCAAATATTTTACCTAGCCACACAAAAAATTTAGCACTGTTTAAACCATTCGCCAGTGAGATAATGCCTGCATACCAGATAAAGGTACTCCAGGCGCTCTTACACTGCAACACCTTTTCCCAGGATATGACACCGGTAAGCAAGCTTACGGCAAGCAGACTAAGGGCTATGGCTGTTGAATCAATCTTGGTAACCGTGCCTGTGGCCCAACCAATAATGGCGAGTACAAACAGTACTACCAGTATCTTTTCATGCCTGCTCATGGGCCCTAATTTCTTATAGCCTTCGCGAGCAATCGCTTTGTTATCGACCGCTTTGATTTCGGGAGGATATATTTTATAAACCAAATAAGGCACTAGCAGCAGGCAAATGGAACCGGGAACAGCCATGGCAACAGCCCACTGCATCCAGGAGATATCAGCGTGCATAATATTATTGGTTAATTTAATCATCATCGGCATGATGGCTCCGGCTGTTATGAACATGGTGCCGGTTATCAGGCTGTTTTGATACATTAATACCATTAAAAAAGAACCAATTCGCCGGGCATTGGAATCAGGACGGGAATCGAGAGTAACTGCCAGACTTTGAAAAATAGGATACACCAGTCCACCTGTTCTGGCCGTATTGGAAGGTATGGCCGGTGACAGTATTAAATCGGTAACTGTCGAGATATAGCCCAGCCGCAGGCTTGATTTGCCGAATTTATCAATTAGAAAATAGGCAATTCTGCTGCCAAGACCGGTTTCCACAAAACACTGTCCGATAATAAAAGCTGTAAAAACCAGCCACGGTGTTGTTTCTCCAAAAGCGCCTAAGGCGGCATGAATTTGTTTAAAGAACAAAGCTACTGCTGCCATAGCAGTAAGCAAAACCACCGGCTCTGCTACCGGCTTTAAAACGATCCCCAAAACAGCCCCTAAATAAACGGCAAACAACTGCCAGGCTATTAACGTCAACCCTTGAGGCACAGGCATCAGCAACACCAAAACAGGTACTAAGAAACAAATGGCCCCTTTGATTAGTTTCCCCTTCATGTCTTCCCTCCTTTTATCAATAACGATAAGCTATCCTTATATAAATAAACAGCTGGGAACGTACACGGACCCCTCCATAATGGGCCTGGCCGTTCGAGCTACTCCCGCCTTGGTCAAATTCAATCTACCGTCTTGCTCGTCTAACTCAATTTCAAAGTCCAAAACTCCCGACGGGTGTCCTAACCGTACGATATTGCTGTTTTTAGCCTGTTCACTCACTATTTCATTGACTATTGTGCCGGGAATTAAAGCCGCCGCCGCTACACAAATGCCACCGGTTACGGCATAGGCTTTATGCATAACAGCCAGTGCTTTCGTCCTGGCAACCAGATCAATATCGCCTGCTCTGACCTGGGAACCGGTAATGGTCGTATAGTCCTGCGCAGCGACTACAAAGGCCACTTTGGGAACAGCCGGACCAGTTTGTTCTTTCGTAGCCGCTAACCCCATCATAACAGCCGCCGTAGTGCGGATATCTTCCATAATTTCCAGTATGTGCGGATTCGTTTCGGTATCTACCGGCAATTCCAAGCCGGTCAGCCCAATGTCTTGTGCTTTAACAAAAACAGCCGGATTTGCAGCGTCAACCAAACTTACACGGACTTTTTCTCCGCTTTGCAGTATGATTTCATCGACAACATTGCCCGTAGGCAGCAATTTGCCTGTTTTAGAGCCGCCAGAATTTAAAAAGTTCAATACAATTTTAGCACCTGTACCAGGCACTCCATCGATGGAATAATTGCCTGTAGTAATTACTTCACCGTCTTTCACAGGGATGTGAGCTTCAATTACTTTCTTGGTATTGGTGTTATAAATTCTCACTTTGGTAATTGGCTCTTCTGCCGGTACCAGCCCTTTTCCAATAGCAAACGGTCCCACTCCGGAGGACATATTGCCGCAGTTGCCCTCATAATCGACAATCGCCTCTTTAATTCCCACATAGCCGAAAGTATAGTCTACATCGATATTTTCTCTTTTCGAAGGAGCAATGAGTGCTACCTTGCTGGTAAGCGGATCAGCACCGCCGATACCATTAATTTGCCGTACATCGGGACTGCCGTAGATGGCAAGAATCGCCTTATCTCTTAGTGCAGCATCCTCCGGCAAATCTTCCATCATAAGATACACGCCTTTGCTGGTGCCGCCCCGCATCAGCAGGGCCGGAATCTTTACATACTCTCCCATAATTCCTCCTTATACTTTACCGGTATAGTTTAACAAACCACCGCTTATTACAATGTCCCGCTGCCGCTCTGACAACTTACATTCTGTTGGTATCTCATACCCTTTTGTAACATTGCGTACTATTACAATTTCTTGTTTAATAGCCTGGTGAACATCTTCAATAATCAGTTCATCACCACTTTCAATACGGTCATAATCAACCTCATCGGCAAAAGTCAGCTGGAGAATACCGAAGTTAATCAGGTTAGCAGAGTGGATGCGTTCCACGCTTTTTGCCAGAAGCACCCGGACACCAAGATACATAGGACACAAAGCGGCGTGTTCACGGGAGGAGCCCTGACCGTAGCTTAAGCCGGCCACAATTACCGACGCCATTCCCTGCTCCTTGTTCGTGCGGCAGGCTGCGGCAAACTCCGGTTCAAGGTGATAAAATACATAATTTGCATACTTCGGAACATTAGAGCGGTATTTCAAATAAGGGCCGGCCGGCATGATGTGATCGGTAGTGATTTTATCGCCCACTTTAATAGCCACTTTGGCACTTAACTTTTTCGGCATAGCCGTATTTTTCGGCGGTTCACCGATATTGGGCCCCCGGTATACTTCGGTCGCCGCACTGCCGGAAGGCTTAAGTATCATACTGTCATCAATGGGGTAGACCTTAGGCAGAACGATTTCCGGATAAGCCATACCCAAATCCCGCGGATCGGTTACCGCTCCGGTAAGCGCCGCTGCTATAGCCGTCTCGGGGCTGACCAGATATACCTGCCCGTCTTTCGTACCGCTGCGTCCTTCGAAGTTACGGTTATTCGTGCGCAGGGAAACACCGTTTGACTGAGGTGCCTGACCACAGCCGACACAGAAACCGCAGGTTGTTTCCAAAATGCGCGCTCCCGCAGCCACAAGGTCACTAAGCGCTCCGTTTTGAGCAATCATGGCTAACACTTGTTTGCTGCCCGGTGCAATTCCCAAACTCACATGAGGCTGTATATGCTTCCCCTTCAGCATCGCTGCCACTGTCATAATGTCGCGATAAGATGAGTTGGTACAGCTTCCCACCAGTACCTGATCCACCTTCAAGCCGGCAATTTCTTTGACAGTACGCACATTATCGGGCGAGTGGGGACAGGCAATATTAGGCTCCAGAACGGTAAGATCCAGGTCGATTACCCGGTCATAGTCAGCCTCTGCATCAGGCTGTAATTGCTGCCACTCTTGCTCTCTACCCTGGGCTTTAAAAAACTCTCTTGTTTTCTCATCGCTGGGAAATAAAGAAGTTGTTACCCCCAATTCGGCCCCCATGTTGGTAATAGTTGCCCGTTCGGGTACCGTCAAATAAGCCAAACCATCGCCGCCATACTCAATAACCGTTCCCACATTCCCCTTGGTAGTCAGCAGGCGAAGCAATTCCAAAATAATATCTTTTGCGGTACTCCAGGCTGGCAGCTTGCCACTGAGATTGACCCGTATCACTTTGGGATAAGTAAAATAATAGGCACCGCCGGCCATAGCGACTGCCACATCCATACCGCCCACTCCCATAGCGACCATACCTACTGCTCCACAGGTTGGCGTGTGACTGTCCGATCCCAGCAGCGTAATACCTGGACGGCTAAACCGCTCCAAATGTACCTGGTGGCAAATACCGTTACCGGCTTTAGAGTAGTGAACTCCATGTTTGTCGGCAACAGTCTGTAAATACCGGTGATCATCGGCATTCTCAAAACCGTCCTGCAGCGTATTATGATCCACATAAGAAACGGACTGCGTTTTAACCGCCGCCACTCCCATAGCTTCAAACTGCAAATAAGCCATTGTTCCCAAGGCATCTTGCGTTAATGTTTGGTCAATACGAATACCCACTTCACTGCCGGCTGCTGCTTTTCCCGATACCAAGTGGGCACTAATAATCTTTTCAAAACAATTCAGTCCCATCTTATCCTCCCTGCTCCATAAGTCCAGTCAAACTCTGATAATATGCCGGAATTATTTGAATTCTCTCTACCAGTGTAGTACAATAACATCAATAAATAAAATATATAATTTTTTTCAAATTCAATAATTTTTTCTTATTTCTGAAGATGTGAGGTTATGCAAATGGATGATAAAGACTGGCTTGTCCTAAAAACCATTGCTGAAGAAAAAAACATAACCAAAGCTGCTGACCGGTTGTACATTTCACAGCCGGCACTTACTTACCGGTTACGGAATCTGGAAAAAGCATTCGGCACAAAAATCGTGTCCCGACATCCGACCGGAGTGCGGCTTACTCCTCAGGGCGAGCATTTACTTTACTATTTTGAAGAAATGCTGCTGCAGTTCAGAAAAGCGAAAGAACGTATCAAAAACATGGAAAATAAGGTGCAAGGAACGCTTCGGTTAGGCACCTCTTCTGTTTTTGCCCATTATGAGCTGCCACAAATTCTCAAGAGTTTTTTGGAGCAGTATCCGGACGTGGAAATTTCCCTAAAGACGGGACTGAGCCGTCGGATCAACCGAATGCTGCAAAAAGAAGAAATCTCGCTGGCCATCATTCGCGGTGATTATCACTGGGTAGCCGAAAAGCATTTATTGCGGGAAGAACCCATCTGTCTTGTCTCCAGCCAGCCGATAGAGTTAAGTGAATTACCTGATAAGCCGCAGATCAGCTACTTGACTGATTCTTCCCTGGAACCCATGGTCCAGGAGTGGTGGAATGAATCATTTTCCCGGCCGCCCTTAATTACTATGGAAGTCGACAGCATGGATACGTGCCGCCAAATGGTGCTGCATGGCCTGGGCTGGGCTATTTTACCTGCTATTGGCCTAGGTGAGCACAGCGCCCCCTTCATCCGTGAATTGTACTGGCGCAGCGGCAAACCGTTGCTCCGGCGGACCTGGATGATGTATCCGGCCGCTTCTCTGGAGCTATCAGCAGTACGTGCCTTTGTTAACTATATAAAACTGAATTGAAAACCGCTAAACAAACAAGCCTAAGAGCTCGCTTCCGGCGATGCATCTTAGGCTTGTTTGTTTTCTGATATTAAAAAGCCATACTTAACGTAGCTTCAAAAGAGTTATTCTTTGCTCCTGTCAGCTCTTTTTGATCTTTATACACAGTAATGGATTCCACGGGCACCTATTCCTTATATGTGGTTGCACTAACGTTGTCCAAATAGTAGCACAAAAAGACAAACCGTTCAAGAAGCTAGCCGCCAATAACAAAACTGCGCATAGATACAGAACCGTTTTGGATATCTTCACAAGTAAAAGCCAATTCTTCACCGGCTTTTTGCAAGGCAACTGCATATAACATAGGCAAATAATGTTCGGTCGTAGGTATGGTCAGACTGGCATGAGACAAGCCCTCATATTGTATCAGGCTGGCATGGTCGCCCTGCTGCAGCAGTCCTTTCATTTGCTGATCAGCTTCTATTGCCCACGGGTACGGCTCAGCATAGGTATGATCAAATTTCGCACGGCGCAAATTATGTACCGGATTGCCGCTAGCCACAACCAAAATGCCTTCCTTACGGAGCGGCGCCAGCTCTTGTGCCAAATCGTAATGCTCTTGCGGTGATTTTAGGACATCCAAACTCATTTCAAACACTGGAATATCAGCCTGAGGATAAAGATACTTCAAAACAGACCATGCTGCATGATCGATTCCCCACTCAAAGTCACAGGAAACTTTATCACTGCCGAGAGTTTTCACTACCTTCTCAGCCTGTTGAGGTGCCCCGGGACAAGGATAGTCAATTTTATACAACTCTTCCGGAAAACCATAGAAATCATAAATGGTCCGTGGATTAGGCAGACAGGTAACCTTCGTCCCCTTTGTTAACCAATGAGCCGATATAACCATAATGGCTTCCGGTTTAGCAAGCGTTTTCCCAAGTTCGCTTAGGCTATGAGTAAAACTATTTTTCTCAATGATATTCATCGGTGATCCATGGCTCATAAATAATACCGGCAGTTCCTGCACCTTCATTCCACCTTTCCTGTTCAGTTACGCTTTTAGCAAAGTAACCCTCCACAAACAGAACAGTTTGCAGAGGGTTACTTTGTACCGCAGCTAATTGGATTTATAAATAGTGCCTAAATTCGATTTCCCAGCAAACAGTTTATGATCCAAACTATAAATTCCAGGTCCTGCTATTAGCAAACTAATATATACAATGCCATTTTCCAGAGCTTGGGACGCACCGAACAGTCCCGCTCCTGTTCCCAGCTTCATTGCAACGGCAACAGCCATCGTTATCGTTACCAGCGCGCAGGCTAAACGTGTTCCCAGACCGAGAATAATCATCGCCCCGCCAAAAAATTCGGCAAAGGCAGCCATAAAGCCCCAAAAAGCCGGTGCAAAAGTGATGCCAAGAAACTTCATTGCCCCGCCGATTTTAATCCAGCCTTCAACCCCTCCCATAATTTTAGGCGCACCGTGATATAGCATCATTAACCCCATACCAACTCTAAGGAAGAGCAAACCCTCGTCTTTATACTTATGCAAATTCGTACAAATCATACAAATCCCCTCACTTTTAATATTTTTTAGCTGCCAGTCTATTTTCGGCTTCGTGTCCCAGCTTTTTCAAGAGCTTTATTGCAATATCCTGCTCTTCCGAAGAAAGTCCCCCTAAAGCGTAGGCAAGGTTTTGGGCATGTTCCGGAAAAATCCTGAAAATAAGGGCTTCACCGGCTTCGGTAAGGACAGCATAAAATTTTCGCCGATCTTTATCACAGGGTTTACGAAACAATAATCCTTTTTTCTGCAATTTATCTACGACATACGTAATCGTTCCGGTAGTGATAAGAATCTTTTCACCGATTAGCTGCAATGGCTGCGGACCTTTATGGTATAACAGTTCCAGTACGGCAAACTCGGTTAAGTTCAATCCATGGCGGCGGACATCCCGTTCATCATGAGCTAACACTGCCCGGTAGGCTCTACTGAGAGTGATATATAATTTCAATTCTTGTTCCATAGCACACTCACTTCAATATCTTGAATTCAAGATAATTATATAATAAAGACTGTCAGCTAGTCAATTCAATTAACCAACTGACAGATTATTACCAATCCCGGGGCAACCAATTCTTATAGATGGTAAATCGATAAGCCCATTCTTTATATCGCTGCCATTCTCCCTCTGCTACACATTCCCAGTCCTGGGCAGTATCCAAATTGGAAAGATATCTGTCCGCTGTATAGCAGCCCCTGATTTTAGTTATATACGCTTCCGAGCAATAGGGCATTAATTGACGGTATACTGATTCGCCGCCAATGACAAAAACAGCCTTCCCGGGATATCCTGCTAGCTGTTGAAACAACTCCAGTAGTGACGCACATACAATAACCCCCGTTGGATTACTGTCATACGTTGTGCTAAGTACGATATTTACCCGGTCTGACAAAGGTCTTTTCCCCGGTAACGACTCAAAAGTAGTTCGTCCCATAACAACTACTTTACCCATAGTCTGCGCCTTAAAGTGCTGCATATCGGCGGGAATAACCTGCAGCAGCTCGCAGTCATTGCCAATACCCCAATTTCCATCAACTGCTGCAATTAATTTCATGTTAATCACTCCGCTTTAGGTTTTAAAGGGACGTTTGTTTTTGTGCCGTGCAGAAAATTAATTCTTTCTTTAAGTCATACAGCTTATCACTTAAATCAATTTTCATTACATGGGGATTAACCAGCCGGCGGTACTCATCCCAGAGCGTCAGCAGCTGCTCCTTAGCATATTGTTGAATAGCTAATAAATCAGGTTGGTTGTATACGCATTCTCCATTACGGAAGATTGGTACCAGCAGTTCCTGAACAGTAAACGATCCCCGGGGCAGCGTCATCCTCTTCCAGGAGTGAGTGGGATCCATCAGTGCTAAATCGTCGGTTGTACCGATTTCTTCATCTGCCAGCGTGATAATATCTGCTCTAATTTTACCTGACTTCTTATCATAAATACGAAAAACTTTCTTAATTCCAGGATTAGTAATTTTCTCAACATTGTTAGAAATCTTCATTTTGGGAATGGTCTCTGTACCAATCTCAGCTGCCATTTTATAGACTCCACCCAAGGCCGAGCAGCCTTCTGACGTAATCAGCTTGGTTCCCACGCCCCAAGAGCTGATTTTTGCTTCCTGTAATTTCAAGTCGGCAATAAGATGTTCATCCAAATCATTGGAAGCAGTAATGGTGGCACCAATGAACCCTGCCTCGTCCAGCATAGTTCTGGCAGCTTTGGAAAGATAGGCAAGATCACCGCTGTCCAGCCGGATTCCATAACGTTTTAATACACCGGCAGCTTTCATCTCGGTAAACACTTTAATAGCATTGGGTACGCCGCTGCCAATAGTATCATACGTATCAACAAGCAAAAGGGCATTATCAGGATAACGTTTTGCGTATTCCCGAAAAGCTGCTAATTCATTGTCAAAACTCATTACCCAGCTATGAGCCATAGTGCCGACAACAGGAATACCAAACAGCTTGCCGGCAAGAACATCGGAAGTAGCATTGAAGCCACCGATCACTGCCGCTCTCGCCCCATATAAAGCTGCATCCGTTCCCTGGGCCCGGCGCAGGCCAAATTCCATCAGAAAGTCATCTTTTGCTGCCCAGCGTACCCGGCTGGCCTTAGTAGCAATCAGGCTTTCATGATTTAAAAACATGGATAACGCCGTTTCGATAAACAGCGCTTCATTTTTCTTCGCATGTACCCGGAGCAAGGGTTCGCCGGGAAAGACGACCGTACCCTCGGGAATTGCCCATATATCTCCGGTAAACCGGAATTTTTTCAAATAGTCCAGGAACTCTTCTCCAAATATTGTTAAGCCACGCAGGTATTCAATATCGTCGTTAGTAAACTTGATATTTTTGATATACTCAATAACATGTTCCAGACCAGCGACGATGGAATAACCGCCATTACAGGGATTGGTGCGATAGAAGCGGTCAAATACGGCTTCTTGACTATCTTTGCCAGCAAGATATAAGCCTTGCATCATCGTAAGTTGATAGAGATCAGTCAGCATTGTGGTATTACGCATAAGAACCTCCGTTTACTTTCATAATGAACGACTACATATAGTCTCATTGTAGTTAGATATGGAAAAATTGTAAAGAAAGCTTTTTTGCATACCAACAATACACAAGAAAGAACCTCTTACCTTGCAATGCGGTAAGAGGTTCTTTCTTGTGTGTATTCGACAAGACGGCCGGGCTATGCAGGCTGACTATTTTATAGCCCCGATTTTAACAAGTATTGCTCTCAGTTTCTCCCTATTTTCATCACTTACATGGTCAATCGGTTTAATTGGATGACCAACGTTCACTCCCATGAGATTAAGGGCATCTTTGGGAACCACAGGGAAACTGCCCAGGCTGTAGGCATTACGGAGCAAGGACAGGCGGTATTGGGCCTCTAGCGCACCGGCCAGATCGCCGGCCTTGAATTTATCGTAGATTTCTACAACAATGGAAGGTACTACATTAGCTGTCCCGGCAACGCAGCCTGTGCCGCCGTATACCAGTGTCGCTAAAATCATTGTGTCCCGGCCTGCCATAATACTAAAGCCTTTATCTCTGGTCCGGCGGATATATTCTGATGTTAGCGTCATATCACCGCTCGTATCTTTAGCACCGATAATATTTTCGACATCTGCCAGCCTTTCTACCAAGTTAGCCGACATATTGACTCCTGTGCGGTCAGGATTGTTATAGAGGACAATAGGAATATCGGCCGCCTCAGCAACAGTGCGAAAATGGGTGTACAACTCATTTTCGGTCGGGGTTATAAACATGGGTGTCAGCACCGTTACGGCAGCAGCTTTATACTCCTTTGCCAGCCGTGTCAGTTTCACACATTCTTTCGTGGTAATCGCACTGGCTCCCACATATACAGGAACTCTGCCGTTTACCTGCTCCATTGTTACGGCAACAGCTTCTATCTTTTCTTCATAATCAAGCCCATAAAATTCTCCTGTACTGCCCAATACAAATACGCCATGAACACCTCCGGCAATTACATGTTCAATTAAATTGCGCAAAGCAGCCGTATCTAATCTTTCCTGTTCATCAATTGGAGTAATAAGCGGTGGAATAACACCTCTAACTGCTAACAAACCAATCTCCTCCTGTTTTTACAGCATATTACTTTCAGTAATAATCGCCTCAGTCACTATCATGAGCATCGTCCATTCAGGTTACCGGCGCAGGGTTAAACAAACATAAGTCATTGTATATTCCCCAATGATCAGCCCAGGTCTTCTTATGACCGCTGGCAACTTCTATAATCAGGCGGAAAATTTCCCAGCCAACCTCTTCGATTGTTGCTTCGCCGGTTGCTATTTGTCCGGCATTGACATCAATTAAATCAGCCCACTGTTCTGTCAGGGCATTGCGGGTTGAAACCTTGATCACCGGTGCCATCGCTAACCCGTAAGGAGTACCCCGCCCCGTTGTAAACACTTGCACATGCATTCCCGAAGCCAACTGCAAGGTACCGCAAATAAAGTCACTGGCCGGTGTTGCCGCGTAAAGCAACCCTTTTTGTGCTGCTTTTTCGCCTGGAGCTAAAACCCCCGAAATCGGGCTGCTGCCAGACTTAGCGATTGATCCAAGCGCTTTCTCTACAATATTTGCCAGACCGCCTTTTTTGTTGCCAGGCGCGGTATTGGCACTGCGGTCTACTTCACCAAGGTCTAAATAATGGTCATAGTACTTCATTTCCCGAATTAATGCACGGCCTACCCCTTCATCAACTGCTCTGGGAGTAAGTAAATGAATGGCGTCCCGCACTTCCGTCACTT
>Ga0366788_1044_pt1 | contig 17491 bp, 15 predicted proteins | sample TotcelN113001M11_FD_207041 | JGI IMG/M metagenome (GOLD analysis project Ga0366788, IMG submission 207041) | Enriched cells from coal bed in the Powder River Basin, Montana, United States - Total cells N11 rep2 HSBNCT.N11.300.1.M11 ...
GCACAAAAGGCGTGGTAATTGATTACAAATGCCCACGTTACTTCTTTACGAACGTCAAAAAGCAAAAAGCCCGGTTCAAAAGACTGGGCTTTTTGCTTGATTTTGTTTGGTTGGAGGAGCCCGCATCCAAACCTGGAAACAGCGGGTTTTTCTCAAGCTGATGCGCGCCTCAAGCCAATTCATCTTGGAAGCATCGCATCCGACAGACTTTATTACTTACGACTATCCCTGCACATACATAAAAATCCGATACGGCCAGACTGCTGCCCATGCATCGATTTGATTGTCAATAAATTATCTTTCTCATGCAACCACCGCCGGCGATTGTTGTCAAAGAGTCTTGAAATAGCATGAAAACCCAGTCAAGTGATTTCGGAGATGCCTATGCACGCCAGGACCAGTCCGATCTTCGTCAAGGGCGGTCAACTGTATCGGGCCACCAGCCGCGCCTGGTGGCTGCCTTACGCCCTTGAAAAAGAAGGCGCCGTCGTGGTTGCCCGCATAGCTGCGCAAGATGCGTCATCCCATTACCTGGTAGACCTGACCGAGCAGGACCTGGAGCAGTATCAGATCGTGCCGGGCCTTATCTGCGACAACAACGGTTTCGTGATGGATGGGGAAAGGCCGAAAAATAACCGGATTTCCGATCCCGTCAGCCAGGAGAAACAGCGGGAACTGACCGGCTGGCATCTGGTCGACAAGGGCCAGCTGGCCGGGACCGAAAGCGACTGGGGCGTCAGATAAAGCAGAGCGGGGCGCCGAGCGGAAAACGCATCCGCAGAACGATTTCTACAGGATCTTGCCGGGGTTCATTAGGTGCAGCGGGTCGAGCGCGTTCTTGATCTTTTGCATCAGGCGAATCTCGAGATCGGATTTGTAGAGCAGAATCTCGCCGCGCTTCAATGCGCCGATGCCGTGCTCGGCCGAGATAGAGCCGTTGAAGCTGTTCACGCTGTCGTGGACGATGCGGTTGACTGCGCCCTGCTGCCTCAGGAACTCGTCGGGCGCCACTCCCTCCGGAGCCGAGACGTTGTAGTGCAGGCTTCCGTCGCCGAGGTGGCCGAAAGTGACCATTCGGCAGCCTGGAAAATGTTGCTGCAGCAAGGCGTCGGTCGCTTCGATGAAATCGGCGACGCGGGAGGAGGGGACGGCAATGTCGTGCTTGATGTTCTTGCCTTCGGCCGCCTGCGCCAGGGAGATGTGTTCGCGCAGGTGCCACATTGCCCTCGATTGCGCAATCGAGGATGCAACCGCCGCGTCCTGAACGATGCCCTCGTCGATGGCGTCGCCGATAACGGCTTCCAGCATGGCCATGGCATGATCCTGGGAATCGCCGTCGGACAATTCCAGCAGCACGTATTGCCGGTGCTGCGCGGGTAACGGCATGGCAAGCTGCGGAAAATGCTTCGTGACCAGGCGCAGGCTGTAGTCCGACATCAGTTCGAATCCGGTCAGCGCCGCATCGCAATGCTTGCGCGCGATGGCGAGCAGGCGCTGGGCGGCGGCCGGAGTCTGCAGCGCGGCGAACGCGGTCAGCATGGTCCTCGGCTGCGGAAAAAGTTTCAGCACGGCGGCTGTGATCAGGCCGAGCGTGCCTTCCGCGCCGATATAGATATCGCGCAGATCGTAGCCGGTATTGTCCTTGCGCAATCCTCTCAGCCCGTTCCAGATCTCCCCCTGCGGCGTGACCACTTCCAGTCCCAGGCACAGTTCGCGCGCGTTGCCGTAGCGCAGCACGGCAGTGCCTCCGGCGTTCGCCGACAGGTTGCCGCCGATGGTGCAACTGCCGGCCGAGGCTAGGGAAAGGGGGAACAGCAGGCCGGCTTCGGCAGCCGCATTGCGGACGTTCTCGAGCAGACAGCCCGCTTCGACCGTCATCGTATTGTTGAGGACGTCGATTTCGCGAATCCGGTTCAGGCGCGTCAGCGAAAGCACGATTGCATTGCCGCGCGCATCCGGCACGCTGCCCAGCACCAGCCCGGTATTTCCGCCTTGAGGAACGATCGGCACCAGGAATTCACAGCACAGGCGCCCGATAGCCGCCGCTTCGTCGCTGGAGGCCGGCCAGCCATACGGACGGATTGAATGTCCACGGGAAATCGAACACCTGCCGCGCCAGTACCCAGCCCACCACGGCAGCGCCGCTCGCGGCCATAAGCCCGGCCAGCGCGCCCACCACGAAAAACTCAAACAGTTGCGCCTGGCGCAGCTGTTTTCTGGTCGCGCCCAACGCGCGCAGCAGCCCCGCCTCCCGTATGCGTTCGTCCTGCGAGCCGAGCAGCGCGGCATACAGCACCAACAGCCCGGAGGCGAGCGTGAACAGGAACAGGAACTCGACCGCCGTGACGACTTGCTCCAGCACGGCCTGCAACTGCGCGATGATGCTGCCGACGTCGATGACGGTCAGGTTCGGAAAGTCGCGGGTCAGGTCGCTGACGAAACGGTCCTGTCCCTTCGGCAGATAAAACGCGGTGATCCACGACTGAGGCATGTCCTGCAGCGCCGGGGGATTCATGATGACGAAGAAGTTGACCCGCATCGAGCCCCATTCCAGCTTGCGCAGGCTGGTTATCGTCGCTTCGACCTGCTGGCCGACCACGTCGAACGTTAGCCTATCGCCCAACTTCAGGCTCAGCGTGTTGGCCAGCCCTTCCTCCACCGATGCTTCCGGCTGCTTGTCGTTGAGCCAGCGTCCTGCCGTGATCTGGTTTTGCGGCGGCAGATCGCGCATGTACGACAGGTTGAACTCGCGTTCGACCAGCCGCTTGGCGCGATCCTCGATAAAGGTCTCGCCGCCGATCGTTGCGCCGTTCACCTGGATCAGGCGGCCGCGCACCATCGGGTACAACAGCGGATCGGCAATGCCGCCCTGTCTCAAGCGCTGTTCGACGTCGGCCCTCTGGTCCGGCTGGATATTGATCATGAAGTGGTTGGGCGCATCTGGCGGCGTCGCATTGCGCCATGCGCTCATCAGGTCGGCGCGCACCACCGTCAGCAGCAGCAGGGCCATCAGGCCTGTTGCCAGTGCAATCGTCTGCAGCAAGGTGGCACCGGGCCGGCGCTGAAGCGATGTCAGCGCAAAGTTCCAGTCGGGCTTGCTCAGCGAACCGCGCAGCGCCCGCAGGGAGCGCAGGCTGAGCCAGCCGACCAGCGCGAACGCTGCGAATCCGCCCAGGAACCCGGCTGCGGTCAGGAGGCCGAGCTTGATGTCGCCCGCCTGCCACAGCAGCAGTCCTACGAACACCAGCAGGCCCGAGCCGTAGGTCGCCAGCATCAGCGGCCTGGGCGCTTCGCGTTCGCGCCTGATCACGCGGTTGTGCGGCACGTTGCGCAGTTGCAGTATCGGCGGCATTGCGAATCCGACCAGCAGCAGCAGGCCGGTAGCCACTCCCTTGAGCGCGGGCAGGGCGGTTACCGGCGGCAACTCCTTCATCACCAGTTTTCCCAACCCTTCAAGCAGCACGAAATGCGCCCCGAATCCGACCAGGGCGCCCAGGACGCTCCCGGCCAGGCCGATCAGCAGGAACTCGACCAGGTAAAGCGACGTTACTTCGTTCTGGGTCATGCCGAGGCAGCGCAGCATGGCGCACGCATCCAGATGGCGCAGCATGAAGCGGCGCGCCGCCATGGCGATGGCGACCGCCGCCAGCATCGCCGAAAGCAGGCTGACCAGCGACAGGAAAAGCTCGCCGCGGTCCAGCGTGGCGCGCATTTCAGGGCGCCCGCTTTCCAGCGTTTCCAGGCGCACGCCCCTGAAAGTGCCGCTGTCTATCCTGGATTGCGCCCACTTCTGGTAGGCGCCTACATCGGCTGGCTTGCCGGACAGCAGCAGCCGGAACGTCACGCGCGACCCGAGCTGCACCAGGCCGGTCGACTCAAGATCCGGCATGGACAGCATGACGCGCGGCGCGAAGCTGACGAACGATACGCCGCGGTCCGGCTCCGAGGTAATGATTCGCGCAACCGTGAACGCTCTGTCGCCCAACGTTAACGGATCGCCTATGCCTGCATTCAATCCCGACAGCAAGGCGGGATCGGCCCATACCGTGCCGGACGCGGGAATATCGCGCGTTTCCTCGCCGTCCGCCTCTGCCTGCACCGCCGTCTTCAGGTTGCCGCGCAGGGGATAGCCGCTGGTTACCGCCTTGATCGACGCCAGCTTCGAAGTGGAGTTTTCCCCCTGTCCCGCAGTCGCCATGCTGGCAAACAGCCGGGTCTCGGCCTGCGCCAGGTTGCGCCTTTGCGCCTCGGCGCGCCACGACGGGTCCAGCGGCTTGTCGGCAATGACGACGAGATCCGCTCCCAGCACCTGGTGCGCGTCGCGGTTCAGGCCGGCCCGCATGCGGTCGACGAAAAAACCGACCGAAGACAGCGCCGCCACCGCGACCACCAGCGCGATCAGCAGGAAACGTAATTCGCCGGCGCGCCAGTCACGCAGGGTCATGCGGAGGGATTGAGTGAACATTGGACGTGAAAAGGATTTCGTCGAAAACCCGTTTGTCGAAAGCTGACAGACTAACGCAAATGGAACGATAGGGACAAATAAAGTATGCCGGGCTTTATGAGCGTAGTGAACGGAATGCGCACGGATCATAAGCCTTTGCCGTGCGGCAGGCGGCATTTTCCATATAAATTGCGCTTTTCGGAAATTATGAAATAGTGGGTTCTTCGCCAGCCTGCTAAACTGCTGGCTTCCTATTACGGAATTGCAACTTTCAGAAATGCAGACGATCAGCTATATAGAACCGTTGTTCCGCCCGCCCAGCGAGGCGAACTCCCTTATCCTGCAAATCACCAATGGCTGCAGCTGGGGCAAATGCACTTATTGCAGCATGTATGCACAGCCGCAGAAGCGCTTCAGCGTAAAGCCCGAGGAAGAGGTGCTTCGGGAAATCGAATGGGCAGGCAGCCACCTGTCCGGCGTGCGCAGGGTATTTCTTGCCGACGGCGATGCGGTGACGCTATCCACCCGCCGCCTGCTCGCCATCCTCGATTCAATCCGCACGCACTTGCCGGATGTAAGCCGGGTATCGGCTTATTGTTCCCCGGGCAATGTCGCCAATAAAACGGCGGCGGACCTCAAGGCACTGCGCGAAGCCGGCCTGGGCCTGATCTACATGGGCGCCGAATCGGGCGACGACCTGGTGCTCAAAAACATCAACAAGGGGGAAACCCGCCAGACCACGGCCGATGCGCTGAACCGGCTTGCGGACGCCGGCATCAGGCGGTCGGTCATGCTGATCAACGGCTTGGCCGGATCGCGCTTCAGCGAGCAGCACGCGCTTAACTCCGCGCTGCTGGCAAACCAGACACAGCCCGAATATCTGGCGACCCTGGTCATTAATTTTCCCCATGGCGAAGCGCGCTTTCAGGCAGGCTTCGAAGGACAGTTCGAAAAGATGGCTCAACCCGGATTATTCAAGGAATTGCACCAACTGATCGGAGCGCTGGAGTTGAAGTCCACCATCTTCAGGAGCGACCACGCATCCAACCAGCTGGCTCTGAGAGGCGTGCTGGGCAAGGACAAGCGGAAATTGCTGGACCAGATCGAGCATGCGCTCCACTTTCCCGCTCAGTCCAACCTTCGGCCGGAGTGGATCCGGCCTTTTTAACCGGCGCGTCAAGAAACGTTCCAAAACCGTGCCGGATGTGGAATGTCGCGCGCGCATCCTATCCGTCCGCCCAGGTCCGCACCGCCATTTTGGGACGTCAGGGCAAAGCATGGCGTTCAGGTGCCCTTGATCGCAGGCATCGGCTCCGCCGACCACCCTCCCCCCAAGGCCAGGAACAAGGCAATCCGGTCGCTCGCCAGTTTGGCGCTTGAAGCGGCCAGCGCGCTTTCATCGGCAGCCAGCGTCCGGTCGGCGTCCAGCGTGGTCAGGAAATCGGCGCGTCCGTAGCGATAAAGCCTGTTCGCCTGCCCGGATGCGACTTCACTCTGGTCGCGGGCCGCTTTCAGCAACGCATTGCGGTCCAGTTCGCGCGCATACGCCGTCAGCGCGTTTTCGGTTTCACGCAGGGCGTTCAAAACGGCGGCATCGAAGCGCGCCAGTGCGGCAGCGCTTCCAGCCTCGGACTGCGCAATGCGGCTGCGCGCAGAACCGGTGTCCGGCAAAGTCCATGAAATCAGCGGGCCAAGGCTCCAGCGGAACGCATTGGCGTCCCCCAACTGCGAGAGCAATCCGGTGCTCCCGGCGGAAAGACCGAGGTTTATGCTGGGATACAGGTCGGCGGTGGCAACCCCGATCCGGGCGGTGGCTGTGGCCAGCAAACGTTCGGCCTGGCGGATATCCGGGCGGCGCCGCAACAGCGCGGCTCCGTCGCCGACGGGAATCGGACCGGCAAGCTGAGGCGTTTTCTCGCACTGTCCAAGCGTCCCGACAAAAGCGCCGGGCGCCTGTCCGGTCAGGACGGCGAGCCGGTACAGTGCGTTGAGACGCTGCGCCTGAAGCGGAGGCAGGGCTGCGCGCCGTTGTTCGTATTGGCTGCGCGCACGGCTGAGATCGAGTGCGGTTCCGCGGCCGACTCTGGTCATTTGTTCGGTCGATTGCAGGAATTGCCGCTGAAGCAGCACCGACCGCTCCGCCACGCGCAACTGGTTCCCGGAAGAACACGCTTCCACATAGGCGCGCGCGGTATCAGCCGCCACGATTATGCGGGTCAGGTCATAAGCGGCCTGCGCCGCTTCGGTATCGGCCCCCGCCGCCTCGATGCCCCGAGAAATCTTGCCGAACAGGTCAAGCTGATAAGAGACGCCGACTCCGCCATCGAACGACCATGCGTCCGGCAAGGGGTTGGATAGCCCTTTGGCGGCAGCCGAGGCGCGTCCGTAGGCAGGCGCGGCGCTGACGCCGACCGCAGGAGTTCCCGCCGTCTTCGCCTCGTCCAGCACCGAGCGGGCGCGCGCCAGATTGGCGGAAGCCACCCGCAAATCGGTATTGGCTGCGAACGCCTTGCCGATCAGTTCATCGAGCAGGGGGTCATCGTACAGCCGCCACCATTGAAACGGCAGCGGGTTGGCGCTGAAAGCGGCTTCGCCGGCTGCGGCAAACGGTTCTGCCGCCGCGCGGCTATTGATGGCAGCCTGCTGCGGCACCCGATAATCCGGGCCAACCGTTGAACAGGCGGACAGAGCAAGAAGAGAGAATGCGACGATAGCCGCCGGTCCGGTTATTTTATGAAGGGGCATGGCGGAATTATCCTGGCTGCCTGCCGTCCCGGCGAAGTACGGTGCGCTCCTGCGAACCTTGGACTTCGACAGTGGCAGTCTGTCCTGCGACTAGGCGAATGCCTTCCGGCACGCGGTCGATTGAAACGCGCACCGGAATGCGCTGCACCAGGCGCACCCAATTGAATGCCGGATTGATGTTCTGCAGCAGGTTGCTGCCGGTGCTGCGCTCGCGGTCGGAGATCCCCCTGGAAATGCTCTCGACGTGGCCGTCCAGGCTTTCGTTTTCACCCATCAGCGTCACCTTGACCGGATCGCCATCGCGTATGCCCGGCAGCTTGGTCTCTTCAAAGTAGCCTTCAACGTAAAAGGATTCCCTATCCACCAGAGCCATTACCGGCCGACTGGCGGTGACATAGGCTCCGGCCTGAAGGTCGAGGTTGGTCACGGTTCCATTGACTGTTGCGACCACGCGGGTGCGTTCGAGGTTGAGCCTGGCGGTGTCGCGATTGACTACTGCCTGCGCCAGCGCAGCGCGCGCCTGATCGACGCGCGACTGTCCCTGCTCGCGTATTTCCTGCGCCACCAGTTCTTTCAATTCGCTGTTTCGGCGGGCTTCCCTGATCGCCTGCGCAAGGGCGATGCGCGCCGCCTGTTCGGACGCCTCGGCCTGCCGCAATGCCAGTTCGAAACGCGACTTGTCGATTTCGAAGAGTATCTGGCCGGTTGCAATCTGCTGGTTGTCGCGCACGTTCACCTTGACCACCTGGCCGGTTACGTCGGGAGCGACCTGCACCACATTCGCCTTGATGCGTCCGTCCCGCGTCCACGGATCGTTTTCATAATGCTGCCATAGTCGCCATCCGACGACGACCGCGATAATAACCGTCAGCATGGTAATGGCGAACCGGCCGATTGCCTTGGGTTGAATCCTGAGATTCATGTCAGATCCCGCCTTTGGAAAAAATAGTGAAGAAAACGCCCAGCACGATGATGAACAGCGAGGAATCGAACAGCGCCGGATGCCAGACATGGCGGTAGAAACCTTTTCGCGCCAGCACGTAACTGATCATGCGGGTGCCCAGCAGCGTCAGCAGCGACACCAATAGCAGTCCGGGAAAGGCGATGCCGTAGAAATTGAATTCGCCGAACATTAAAGCTCCTTATGTGTTTCGGTTTTGGGTTGATAGGGCGACGCGTCAGGAAAAAGGTCGCAGCGAATTCCGGCGAGCGCGGCGACGGCATCCTTCCGACGCACAAAAAAGGGAGAACAACATACCTTGTTCAAGGTGCAATCGATTTCCTCCAGAAGAGCGGGATCTCTTTGCAGCGGCCGTACCGGCCTGTTCCGAAAATGCTCGGACAGCTCCTGCAACAGAGGTTGCGCCGATAAGGCGTTGCGCTTCAGGCGCGGCTGGATGCGCATCAGGAGCGCCATGTTCAAGCCGATGCGCAGATCTTCCAGCGCATTCGCGGCGGCCGGATTCTTTCCGATTCCGGATGCAGCCAGCCGCGGCGCAAGCAGGCTGATGCGGTCGACCATGCGCACGGTTACGGCCATGGCCGGAGGCGCCTTGACGGCCCGGCCAAGACGCTCTATCTCGCTCCAGCCTGCACGCAGCAGCCGGCGCGCAGTCCATTCCGCATTGACCGAGCGCAGCAATTGCGTGAAAAGCACAGCGGCCCCGACTCCGATTGCCTGGCTTATCTGGCCGTTGATAAAGGAAGTCATGTCGGATGCGCCCATATCGATCATGGTCATGGATGCAAGCGTCGTCATCAAGAAAGGCGTCACGCTCAAGGCGGTAGCCGGTCGCGCCATGAATATGCCCGAAACGATCAGGAACGGCGCGAATGCCAGCACCAGCATCTCGAAGCTATGCGCGCTGGGAAGCAGGTACAGCAGATACAGTCCGGCAAACGGGGTGGAGTAAATGGTGGAGTTGAGCGTTACTTTCAGTGCGGGCACAGGATCGTCCTGGGTTGCAAAGAACGTGCAGTAAAGGGCTGCCATCATGGGAGCGGCAAACCCGAGCGGCCAGCCGGAGACAACCCAGAAGGCACAAGACACGCAGACTGCGATCACCGCGGCGAATGCCGACATGAGCGCCATGCCGCGATCGGTGTGCAGTTCCCTAGTCGGTATGCGCGTCAGGGGGCGGCGATCATCCGGAATGGCTCCGTTCATTCCGGCATTAATTTGCCGACGCAGGTGAAGGCAGTTTTCCCAGGCATCCACCATTCCGGTCAGTTCCTCTGCCAGGTTGACCTTGACCAAATCATTCCACGACGATTGAAAATCGATGGCAGGAGCCGCATCGCCGATTCTGCGGCGCAGTTCAACAGCCCCTTCGGAAGTTGCGCCCGTGCCCGCCTGAACCCAGGCGACGATATCCGCCAGCAACTTTTTGCCGAAGCAGGGATTCTCGCCGCCTTCAGCTTCACGCAGAATACGCACCCTGTCTTCGACCGCCGAAATCAATGGCACCATTGCCGACAAACGGTCCTGCAGCACGCGCGTCGCGTTGGCAGTCCAGCGCAGGTTGGAGGTATCGAAAGGCAGGTGGGTCGACATCAGCCGCATTTCGGTGATGTCCTGCGCCAGCTTGCGGTGATCTATGGTGCGTTCGGATTGTTCCGAGCCAAGGAGCGCGTGACGCGTCCAGATCAAGGCATCGTCCAGCGCCTGGTCCATCCGCCGGAGGATCACCGGCCCGATGCTTTGCGGAAAAACCAGGCTGTGGACCAGCGTTGCGCAAATGATGCCGATGCTGATTTCCTCCACCCTGGCGAGCGAGGCATCGAACATCGTGGCCGCATTGAAAACCGTCGTATCGACCAGTGCCGGCAGACCGATCAGGGCAGCGGTGTACCCGGCCAGCATGAAAATGTAGGAACGCGGCGTGCGGTCCAGCAGCGATATGTACAGGCAGACTCCGAGCCAAAGCGCCAGCGCGAGCGTTAACAGCAGCGAATAACTGACCAGCCGCGGCACAAGCAGCACCGCGACGGCGGCCCCTAGAACGGTGCCGATCACGCGATAAATCGCTTTCGACCGTACCGCGCCGGAAAACGGCTGGGACACCACATAGGCAGCCAGAGGAGCCCAGAAAGGGCGCGGCATGCCGATCCGCAATGCCACATACAAGGCAAGCATTGCGGCTGCAAAACTTTTGAGGGAAAAAAGCACCTCTGGTAACGCCGGCAACTTCATGGAGCGCTATTTCGAGCGATCTTCTTCAAAGCGCCTGATCGAATCGCCTAGCGCGTCGAACACGCGCATGCAGGCTTCCAGGTCGGCCCGGTCTATCCCGTCCAGCATTTTGCGGCGAAACGGGATCATCGCTTTTTCAATTTGAGCGACCCGCTTCCGCCCGTTCTCGGTCAGATACAACATCTTGGCCCGCCGGTCGCTGGCATCCTCACGCCTCTCCACCAACCCGGCGTTGATCAACTGGTCTATCACGCGCACCACCGAGGACGGCTCAAGGCCAAGCATTTCCGCTACCGCACCCGGTCTGACGCCGTCTCCCATGCGGCCAATCATGACCGCCGGCCAGGCAACCGCTTGCGACAGGCCGAATTCGGACGCTACCTTGTCGGCTGCCGAGGTATATGCCCGGGACACCCGTGCAAGCGCCATCGTCATTTTCATCATTAGCGGGTCGTGGTTCTGCATTTCAATCCTTGCTGTATTCATGCGCTTTTAGTTTGCATGCGCAATATTAACATGCAAACTAATTATTTCAAACATGAGCTTGCCTGCAATCGGGCGAAGATTGAAATGGACTCTTCCAGATTTTGATGCTGATTAGACGATGCGCCTTGCAGCAAGCAGCACAAGCTTAACTCCGCGCTGACGGCAAACCCGGCCATCAACTTTCCGCATGGCGGAGCGCGCCTTCAGGCAGGCTTTGGGCCCGCCATGCCGGCGAGCTGGGCAGGCCAATCCTCTTCTTTTGCGGCGCCGGTGCCGTAAGTTACGCTGTCGCCGAAGGCGAGCACGACGCTGTCAGGCGGCAAGGAAGGAAGTTTGGGCGCGCGGCTGCAGGCGGAGAGCGCCAGAAAGAGAAAGAGAAAGAGAAAAAACAGTCGGCGTAGCATGCCAGGAAAGGATTCCGACAGTAAATATCGATGGGAAATTCTAGCATGGGAAATCTTTCCTCGATTCGAATTGCCAACACCGGTTGCCGCGCTGCTGCTTCAACGCGCCGTCAGAATAAAAAAGCGGCCATGCGTTCCAGGCAGTCCAATCCTCGGCCGGAGCGGTTGTTATCTGACAAGCCGATAGCCTACCCCAGTCTCTGTAAATATATGGACGGGACGTGCCGGATCATTTTCCAGCTTCTGGCGCAGGTGCCCCATATAAATGCGAAGGTAATGACTGTTCTCGGCATTGCCGGGCCCCCATACATCCCGCAGCAATTGCGTGTGCGTGAGCACTTTTCCGGCGTTGCGGATCAGCGCCGCCAGCAATTTGTACTCGATAGGGGTCAGGTGAACCAGCTGTTCCTTGTGCGTAACCTTGCGCTGCAGGAAGTCGACGGTGACATCGCCGAAACTGAACACCGGCGCGACCGCATCCACCGCTTCGCTCGTACTTCTGCGCAGGTGAACACGAATGCGGGCCATCATTTCAGGTATGCCAAATGGCTTGGTCAGATAATCGTCGGCGCCGGCATCGAGTGCGCTCACCTTCTGCATTTCTTCGCTACGGGCAGACAAGACAAGGATCGGTACGGATGACCATGTTCGCAGTTGCCGGATTACCTCCACCCCGTCCATGTCCGGCAGGCCCAGATCCAGAATGACGAGGTCGGGCTGATATGTGCCTATATCGGCCAGCCCTTGTTTTCCGGTATCCGCCTCATGTATGCGGATACCCTCGGCTTCAAGGGTCATCCGCAGGAAACGACGAATTTGTTTCTCGTCCTCGATCAGAACGATATGCGCCTGGGTATTTTTCATGCGGAATCATCCATTGCGGCATTGGGAATTCCAGACGTTATTTCCTGGCCGCCGGGCGGAGAGCCCATAGTTAGGGCGAAGACGAAACGGGCGCCGCCTTCACGGCAATTTTCAGCCCAGATGCGGCCGCCGTGCGCTTCGATAATCGCGCGGCATATGGATAAGCCCAGGCCTACGCCGGTGCGGGCGGATTCGGTTTCGCCACGCGTGAATTTTTCGAAAATCGTCACTTCCATTCCTGCCGGGATGCCGGGCCCGGCATCCTTCACGGATACCTGCACTTCGCTGCCCAAACATACGGCATCGATTTGACAAGGGCTGCCGGGCGGCGTGTACTTGGCGACGTTGGCCAACAAATTGCACAGCACCCGCTCCATCAGTACAGCATCGAACTCAAGCAATGGCAGATTCAACGGAACATTTATCTCGATGGGCCGGCTTGCCAAAAGGCGCGACATCAGGCGAAGTGCGCTTCCCACCACATCCTCCAGCATTTGCCAGTTCAGGTTCAATCTGATCCCTCCGGAATGAAGTCTGGCCATATCAAGCAGATTGGTCACGAGACTATTCATCCTTAGCGATTCTTCCTGGATTGCATCTGCCAGTTCCTGCCGCACTTTTTCCTGCAAGGAAGGATTGCTGGACAGCATGCTCGACAATCCGACGATCGCAGTGAGCGGTGTGCGGACATCGTGCGAAAGAGCGCTTAAAAGGGAGTTGCGCAATTGTTCCGATTGCATGGCAACCTGTGTTTCCTGCGCTACATCCACATAATGCAAGCGCTCCAGAGCGAGCGCGATCTGCGCGACACACGTCAGGAGCAAGCGCTGTTGCTCGAAAAATGAAAGCTGGCGCAAGTCTTGCGGCTGGATTGCCAGCACCCCTCGTGTGCGCATCGGGGCATGCAAGGGGAAATACAGTATGCCCTGCAAATTCCCGGAATCCTGCTCGAATCCGGCCGTGGCCGCCAGATCCTGATCATATATATCCTGGGCTTTATCAAGCGATACCAACGACAAAAAATCCGGCGCATCCTTTTGCGCGAAAGCAGCTTGCAATTGTCCTTGCCTGTCCGGCAGCAGAAGCGCCACCTCGGCCTGGAACATCGCCTTCAGGTGCCGTTTCCCAATATCGATGACCTGTTCATAAGTCAGCGCTGCGGACAGGTCTCTGGAGATTTCGAACAGGGCGCTGGAGCGGCGCTCCCGATAACGGGAGATCCTGACCTGATAGCGCAGATTTGCCGTGAGCGTGCTGATCAGGAGCGACACGACCAGCATGATGAAAAAGTCAGCAGGTATTGCGTGTCCTCGACCGTCAGTGAATGGTAAGGAGGCACCAGAAAGAAATCGAATGCCAGTACCGAAAGAAAGGAAGCCAGGATGGCCGGCTTGCGTCCAAACTTGAGCGCCACTCCCACGACCCCGACCAGATAGAGCATTATCAGGTTGGCAGGATCCAGGAGATCGCGCAAGGCGAGCGCCATTATTGACATAAGGGCACAGATCAGAACGGCGTAGAAATATCCGCCGAACCGATCGTTTGCAGAAGCGGACTCCAGTGACGGATGCACCAGCGGCGCCTGGTCGTCGGTTTCCTGGTCGAATCCGGCCAGCAAGGAGAGCCAACGCTTTTCCTCCTTCATTGTTCTCCCTTCCGTTTCCATGAAATGACCATGATTCACTGTTCGAAAAAACGCCCAGCTTCGATTACAGAAATGCGCTGCGCGAATCGAATTAAAAACGACTTCGATCTCTATAATTCAACGGCGGCCCCAAGCTCGACCACGCGACTGGTCGGTATGCGGAAAAAATCGGTTGGCCTGACTGCGTTCTTCGACAGAAAAGCAAACAGTCTCTTGCGCCACGTTGCCATGTAGGGCGTTTTCGAAGTAACCAGAGTCTCATGCGTCAGGAAGAACGATGTTTCCATCATATTAAACGCCATATCGTGCGACTTGTCGCACAGACTGAATATTTCCTGAATATCGGGGATTTCCTTGAATCCATACATTACTTCGATTCTCCAGAATCCCCGGCCCAGGTTGTCAAGCCGGAGCCTTTCCATCTCAGGCACGAATGGAATGTCCGCGAAACTGATGGTCAGGAATACGTTGCGCTCATGTAATGCCTTATTGTGCTTCAGGTTATGCAGCAAGGCGAGAGGAATGCCATTTGCGCTGCTTGTCATGAATACAGCCGTGCCATTCACATGGCGCGGCTGCATCAGTTCGACGCTTTCCATAAAGGAGTCGACGGGCACACTCTGACGAGACAGATGATGATATAAAATGGTGCGCCCGAGTTTCCAGGTGCTGAGTACGATGAAAGCGCCTATGCCGATCAAGATCGGGAACCATCCGCCCTCTGCAATCTTGATGGCATTCGCACTGAAGAAAACAAGGTCGACCGCCAGGAACATAAGCACTACTACGGCAACCGAAGCAGCATGCCACTTCCATAACCGGCGCATGACGATGCCTGCCAGCACAGTAGTGATAATCATCGTCGTCGTCACTGCAATCCCGTAAGCGGCGGCGAGGTTATCGGAACTGCGGAAAACCAGTACCAGGCAAATGACAGAAATCAGCAACAGCCAATTGATCGCCGGTATGTAAATCTGTCCGATTTCCTGTTCTGACGTATGCACGATCTTCATGCGCGGGCAGTACCCCATCAGGATGGCTTGCCTGGTCAGGGAAAATGCTCCGGTGATGACAGCCTGCGATGCAATCACGGTAGCGCATGTCGCCAGCAAGACCAGTGGAAGAACTCCCCACGACGGCGCCATCAAATAGAACGGGTTGCTTATGCTTTCCGGCGAATTCAGGATCAATGCTCCCTGCCCGAAATAATTGAGCAGCAATGCCGGCATGACGAACCAGAACCAGGCCAGACGAATCGCCCTGGAACCGAAGTGCCCCATGTCGGCATAAAGCGCTTCCGTGCCGGTTACCGCAAGAAAGACGGAACCGAGCACGATAAAGGCTTGCCACCTGTGTTCCAGCGCGAAATGGAACCCATAGTAGGGATTAACCGCGGCCAGGATTTCGGGCGCCTGAACGATATGGTGGATGCCCAGAATGGCCAGTATCGCAAACCAGACGCAGGTGATCGGTCCGAATAGCTTGCCTATGGCGGCAGTGCCATGCTTTTGAAAAAAGAACAGCGCACAAATGATCGCCACAGTAATCGGCAATATGTAATTACTGAACCAGGGCGTGGCGATTGCCAGGCCTTCGACAGCCGACAAGACGGATATGGCGGGCGTAATCATGCCGTCGCCATAGAACATGGCGGCGCCAAACATGCCGAACCCGGCTATCCACCATCGGCTGCGCTCACGATCGACGCCGCGTAACGCCAGGGCCATCAAGGCGAGGATGCCGCCCTCGCCCTTATTGTCGGCGCGCAGGATAAAGATCAGGTACTTTAGCGAGACGACGATGAAAATGGCCCAGAACAGGAGCGACAATACGCCGAACACCGAACCCGGCGTCATTGGGACGCCATGTTCGGCGCTAAAGCACTCCTTCAATGCATAAAGCGGGCTGGTTCCGATGTCGCCATAGACTACCCCGATCGCGGCCAGAACCAGGGCCGACATTTTCTTCTTGCCGGTTTCTGAAGAAATCATAAGACAAAACCATTTCCACATTCGATGTCGCGCCTATCCTAGCGAGTCGAAAATAAAAATAGTGTAAAAATACGCGCAAATATGCAAACGGGATATTCAATCCAGCTTCAAGCTCATCTGCGCGAATAGTGCGGATGAATCTGAAATAGTCATGAGCGGCGAGAGCCCTTCAGTCAGCGCCGGAAAACAGTGGCTCCCGCCTTGTTTCCAGTCGCGTCCCGGGGCGAATTCCAGGCGGCAGTTCCTGCGCTGCTGTTTCAACGCGCTGTCAGAGTAAAATGGCGGCCAATTGCTGCTTTGCATTCCCGCAGCCCCTATTTTCATGCCTGCTGATTAAGAATTGCCTACTATGTTGCGACTTACAGAAATACGGCTCCCCCTGGAGCACAGCGAAGACGACCTCAAGAATGCGGTTATCGAGCGGCTGGGCATATCTTCCGGCGAACTTGTCGGCTACTCGATCTTTCGACGCAACCACGATGCGCGCAAGAAGAGCGCCATCGTCTTTAGCTATTCGCTCGACGTCTCCACGACGGACGATGCGGCTGTGCTGGAGCGCCTGAAGAACCATCCCCATGTGAAACTCGCTCCAGATGCAGAATACCGCTTCGTCGCGCATGCTGCGACGGCCCCCGCCCTGCGTCCGGTCGTGATCGGGTGCGGCCCGTGCGGCCTGTTCGCTGCTTTGATATTGGCGCAGAGCGGGTTCAGGCCTATTGTGCTTGAACGCGGCAAGAAAGTGCGCGAGCGCACCAAGGACACATTCGGCTTCTGGCGCAAGCGCGAGCTCGATCCGGAATCGAACGTACAGTTCGGCGAAGGCGGCGCCGGCACTTTTTCCGACGGCAAGCTGCATACCCAGATCAAGGATCCGAAGCATTACGGCCGCAAGGTACTGACCGAATTCGTAAAGGCGGGAGCGCCGCCGGAAATCATGTATGTCGGCAAGCCGCATATCGGCACATTCCGGCTGGTGAAAATGGTCGAGGACATGCGCAACGGCATTGAAGCGCTCGGCGGCGAGTTCCGCTTCCAGAGCAAGGTCGCCGACATCGAGATCGACAACGGCCAGGTGCGCGGCGTGACGCTGGCAAGCGGGGAACATATTCCTACGGCCCATGTCGTGCTGGCGGTCGGCCACAGCGCGCGCGACACGTTCCAGATGCTGTTCGAGCGCGGCGTGGCAATCGAGGCCAAGCCGTTTTCGATCGGTTTCCGCGTCGAGCATCCGCAATCGATGATCGACCGCTGCCGCTTCGGACCGAGCGCGGGCAATCCGCTTTTAGGCGCGGCCGACTACCGCCTGGTGCATCACTGCGGCAATGGCCGCTCCGTGTACAGCTTCTGCATGTGCCCGGGCGGCACAGTGGTGGCGGCGGCATCCGAACCGGGGCGGATCGTGACCAACGGCATGAGCCAGTATTCGCGCAACGAGCGCAACGCCAATGCCGCGATCGTGGTCGGCATCACTCCCGAGGACTACCCCGGCCACCCTCTGGCCGGCATGGAACTGCAGCGAAAACTGGAAGAACGCGCATTCGAGCTTGGAGGTTCGAATTACGACGCGCCAGGACAACTGGTAGGCGACTTTCTGGCCGGCAGGCCTTCCACCAGCCTCGGCTCGGTGGTTCCGTCCTATACGCCGGGAGTGCATCTGTGCGATCTGGGTTCGGTGCTGCCGAAGTATGCGATCGACGCCATTCGCGAAGCGATTCCGGC
>Ga0366788_1049_pt1 | contig 15598 bp, 15 predicted proteins | sample TotcelN113001M11_FD_207041 | JGI IMG/M metagenome (GOLD analysis project Ga0366788, IMG submission 207041) | Enriched cells from coal bed in the Powder River Basin, Montana, United States - Total cells N11 rep2 HSBNCT.N11.300.1.M11 ...
GTTATTGAAGAGGAGGGGGATTAGATGAAACAATATGACACAATTCATTTGCCCGTAAGCCCCTCTTGTAACATTCAATGCCGTTTTTGCAAGCGTGGCTTTAGCAAGCGGGGACCAGTATCAGGCGTAAGTACAGCCTTACTTAGCCCAACCGGTGCATTAACATTTCTCGATAAAGCATTACTAAAAAATCCTGCAATTACGGCAGTAGATATTGCCGGACCGGGTGATACGCTGGCCAGTCTCCATGCGATAGAAACATTCCGGCTGGTTCATGAAAAGTATCCTGACCTGATTAATTGTCTAAGTACCAATGGTCTGATGCTCCGGGAAAAGATCGAAATACTTGCTGAAGTTGGAGTTAGAACGGTTACAGTGGCAGTCAATGCTGTTGCTGTCCCTGTATTGGCGCAGATTTGTGCTTACATTATCCATGATAATCAGTATCTGACTGGAGAAATGGCAGCGCGGTGGTTAATTCTCGCTCAGCTGGCAGGTATTCGCAAAGCAACTGAAGCCGGCATTACTGTTAAGGTCAATACTGTTTTAGTTCCAGGTGTTAATGGCGGACACATCAGCGAAGTGGCAAAGATCACAGCACAAGCTGGAGCAAAATGCATCAATGTTATGCCGCTTATTCCTGAATACGGCTTTTCTGAATATCGTGCTCCCACTTCTAAGGAACTGACGAATGCCCGCAATTTGGCACAGCGGTATTTACCTGTATTTGAATATGCCGTACCCATGTCTGTTGCTGGAGGACATAATAAAACACTTAAGTCAAGAACCGTCACGGATGCTCTGTAGAAAATTATATTGACATGACTTCTCACACGTGCTAAGATCAAAATCAATAATTGAATAGCAAGCTCTTATCGAGAGTGGTCGAGGGAATGGCCCGATGACACCCGGCAACCGGCAGCAATGCAGTGGTGCTAAATCCAGCAGAACGTAACTGTTCTGGAAGATGAGAGGAAAGAATACGGTTTTGAACCCCTTTCCTCGGAAAGGGGTTTTCTGTTTTTATTTGATTTGAGCAGTATGAGAGGAGGAAGATATGAGGCAGCGTAAGCATATGAAGATTATCACGGTTGCCGATAAGCAGCAGCCTTTAGTCCTTGACTGTGGTAGCGTACTGCCTGAAATTCAGGTTGCTTACGAAACATACGGACAATTAGCAGAAGCAGGCGATAATGTTATACTGGTTGTTCATGCCTTAACGGGAGACAGTCATCCGGCGGCCCATGATAAGACTGATGCAATTGGCTGGTGGGAACCGCTTGTCGGGCCGGGCTGCCCCATTGATACGAATGTATTTTATGTAATTTGCTCAAATGTACTTGGCGGCTGCCAGGGAACGACAGGCCCTGCCTCACTTAATCCTGTTACAGGCCAGCTTTATGGAGCTGATTTTCCACAAGTTACTATCCGTGATATGGTGCATGTTCAAAAAAAATTACTTGATAAACTGGGAATTGAACATTTGGTCATGGTGATTGGCGGTTCTATGGGTGGCATGCAGGCACTCGAGTGGGCCGTTTCCTATCCGGAAATACTGGATGGTGTTGCAGTGATTGCGGCGCCAGGTTATACGACGCCCCAGGCCATTGCTTATAATACCGTGGGCCGTGATGCGATTATGCTTGACCCCGGCTGGCTGGAAGGAAATTATTATGGAACTGCCGGACCTGTGAAGGGCCTTGCTATTGCCAGAGCGCTAGGGATGATAACTTACCAGAGCGATTATTCCATGACCGAAAAATTCGGACGCAGTACTCGTAACGGGAAGTTTGAAATTGAAAACTATCTTGAATACCAGGGGAGCAGCCTAGTCAAGCGTTTTGATGCCAATTCCTATTTGTGTCTCTTAAGGGCACTGGATTCTCATGATGTAGGCAAGGGTTATTTTTCTTATCAAACTGCCTTGGAAAGAGTAAAAGCTAAAGTGCTGGTAGTTGGTGTCAGTTCTGATATCCTATATCCGCCTTATCAGCAGCAACAACTCGTAAGTGATTTACGGAATGCGGGAGTTCGTGCCGAATATAGCGAAATTGACAGTTGCCACGGACATGACGGTTTTTTAATTGATTTCCCTATTTTACGGCCCATTATTGATCGATTCGTCCGGTCTGTCATCACGACACCGGCGATGCTTATTCATCATTCACTATTTCGGCCCTGCGATTTAGCCTACTTAGGAGCCAGATTGGTGACAGATATATAATCGACTGTTGGATATTATGAACTGAGGTGCTATTTATGCAAAGATTGAAAAGTTACGCTTCCTATAAGGCCAGCCAGTTTACTGAATCAGTAATCCGTGAAATGTCGCGTATTGCCGCTAAACACGGAGCAATAAACCTGGCTCAAGGATTTCCGGATTTTCCTGCACCTGATGCGATTAAAGAAGCTGCGGTAAAAGCCATTTATGGTGATGAAAATCAGTACGCTATTACCTGGGGAACAAAAGGCCTGCGTGATTCTATTGCGTGGAAAACCCAAAAAGATTATGCTATTACTGTTGATCCCGAAACACAGCTGACAGTATGCTGTGGATCAACGGAAGGGATGATTGCGACACTGCTGGCGACGGTTAACCCCGGCGAAGAAGTCATTATTTTTGAACCTTTTTACGAGAACTACGGTGCTGACGTTATTCTTTGTGGTGCCCAGCCTAAATACATACAGCTAAAGGCTCCAGATTTTAGCTTCGATTATGAAGAACTTGCTGCTTTATTTTCGGAAAAAACCCGGGCGATTATCATCAATACGCCTAACAACCCTACCGGTAAGGTGTTTTCACGGGAAGAACTGAGCTTCATCGCCGGGCTTTGTGTGAAATATGATGTTTTAGCTATTACAGACGAAATATACGAGCATATCTTGTACGACGGAGCAGAGCATATTTCGCTGTGGACGCTGCCTGGTATGTCTGACAGGACGATTATTGTAAATGGCATATCAAAGACGTATAGCGTTACCGGCTGGCGAATTGGCTATGTCTTAGCTCCAACCGATATTTCCCAGGCAATACGCAAAGTACACGATTTTCTCACTGTTGGAGCAGCAGCTCCGCTGCAGGTTGCTGCAGGCGAAGCCATGCGGTTTGGACCTGAGTATTACGAAGAACTTGCTGAATTTTACCGGGTCAGACGGAATTATCTTTTTGATGTGTTAGAAACTGCGGGCTTTGACTGCATAAAGCCACAGGGCGCTTATTACATTATGGCTGGTTTTCAAAACTTCGACTGGCATAATGATGTTGAATTCTCACGCTATTTGACTCGTGATATTGGTGTAGCTGTTGTGCCTGGATCCAGTTTTTACCGGGAAACAACACCAGAGGGCAGCCAGTACATTCGTTTTTGTTTCTGCAAGCAATTTAAGACACTGGAAGCAGCTGCCGAACGATTAGCGAAATTGTCGCGGCCAGCTAGGTAATTTGATTTAGCTTGACGTTTTAAAATGTCCCGTGGTACTATAGATAAAATTAGATCTTGCAAAAACATATATTTACTAGCTGATTAGTAATCTAAAGGCTAAGAGTGCCCTAGGGGGTAGTCTTAGCCTTTGTTTTTTGAAAGAATATAGTGGCTGACTGGAATAACCGGAGGCCGGACTACCGCCACATTAGGGCGAGAGTCCGGCCTCTATGAATTGGAGGAGAAGAACATGTTGATGATTATCGGTGCCGATCATCTGGGTGGTATTGAAAAAAATCTATATGATCATGGTTTTACAGATATCTCGCACATACGGGGAAGAAATGTAGCTGACCGCAAAAAAATCAACATCCCGTCCAATACGGCACTTATTGTTGTGCTTACCGATTATATTAATCATATGACTGCCAAGTACATCAAGGATCAGGCCAAGGCGCAAGGAGTACCTATGATCTTTGCCAAACGGTCCTGGTGCTTTCTTGCAAAAGAATTATCCCGCTGTGGGGCAATTTAGGCGACTTAATTGTATTTATATTGCAACAAACATTAAACGTACGCCTAAGCCAAACAAGGCGACAGCCAGCAGTATCAAAATGGACCGGGATTTTACTTTTAGAGATAAACGAGCGCCAAATTGGGCACCGGCGATAGCTCCAAGTCCGATAATCAGCGCAGGCTCTACGAGAATATTATGGGCGAAGTAATGGGAAATCACTCCGAAGAAACTGGAAATAGCCAGTACACAGTGAGAGGTGGCAGTTGCGATATGGGTGGGGAAGCCTAAGAAATAAACCATTGCCGGCACATGAATTACGCCGCCGCCTATTCCAAAAATACTGGATATAAAACCGATAGCAACACTGAACAGAACACCGGCAGTGCGGTTATAGGTAAAGGAGTCTTTATCAAATTCTGTTACGTCCTGCTTAGGTGAGGAGCGAAAAAACATAATAATAGAAAGGAACACCAAGAGTAGTCCAAAAGCGATGCGAAAGCTGGTGCCGGTAAAGTATTCGGCCAGATAACCACCGGCCAATGCCCCCGGTATGGTGGCTAAGCTGAAGCGGATGACTGCGTCGTAGTATACTTTTTTCTGCCGGATGTACGCGATGGAGCCGGAGAGTGCATTTAGCAAAACAATAGCTAAGGATGTACCGATTGCATGCTGGGGAGTCCAGTGCAGGGCCAGCAGGAAGATGGGAACAAAGATAATACCGCCGCCAACACCAATGAGTGTACCGAAAGCTCCGACAGAAAAACCTAAAGCGAGCAATAATAGACTGGATGTTATCATAAGGGACCTCCTTGGGGTAATTTTATAATTGCAGTATTTTCCAATGGGTTAGTATTAATCATACTACTTTTGTTTAAAAGCTATCAATAGATAAGGGGAAGTATTTCTTTCTTTTTATTGCTTATCAGTATTTTCCGGGAGACCAGATTTAGCTGCGCTTGAATATACTGGAGGTAAGTAGGTTTAAGCTAGCCGAGGTGGAAAAATATGAAAAGATATTTGAACTCCCAGTTTCGCGATATGATAGTTGGTGTCAATACGAAGGTTCCTTTAGAGAGTGGCGAGTATGTTACGGCAATTAACTTTGATAATGCTGCCACGACACCGCCATTTTGTTCTGTTATGAAAGCAATAATGGAGTATGCACCCTGGTATGCTTCTGTTCACCGGGGAAAGGGGCATAAATCTGTGTTTTCTTCCGAGTTATACGAAGAAAGCAGAATTACCATAAAAAAGTTCGTCGGCGCAGATCATACAAAGGAAGTTGTTTTTACAAAAAATACAACTGAGTCCATTAATATACTTGCCTATCTCTTACAGGCGGATTCCAAGGAACAGGTTATTTTATCTACTGATATGGAGCATCTTGCTAATGATTTACCCTGGCGGGACAATTTTACCCTAGACTATGTAAAAATCAAGGAAGATGGTCAGCTTTCACTAGCTGATTTGAAAGAGAAGCTAGTGAAGTACCAGGGGCGGGTAAAGTTAGTTGCTGTAACGGGAGCATCAAATGTAACGGGATATATAAATCCTGTTTACAGAATTGCTGAGTTAGCACATAAGTATGGGGCAAAGATTCTAGTTGACGGCGCCCAATTGGTTCCTCATGCCCCCTTTGATATGAAATCATCGAAATTGCCCGATCACATCGACTATCTTGCCTTCTCAGGTCATAAGTTATATGCCCCTTTTGGCGCAGGTGTGCTAATTGGCCCTCAGGAAGACTTTGCAAAGGGCAGTCCGGTTTATAAGGGCGGCGGAGCTGTAGGCCTGGTTTCCCATGATTTTGTTGAATGGGATAATCCGCCTAATCGCTATGAAGCGGGGACACCCAATATGATGGGTGTAGTGGCAATGACTGCTGCTATTCAAACAATGAATACTATTAACTGTTCTGCCATACATGACTATGAAAAAAAGCTGATTGACTATGCCATTAAAGGGCTGCGCCATATTCCGGATATCAATCTCTATTGTTGTTCTGATGGAAGCGAGGAGCGGGTCAGTCTGATTTCCTTCACCGTCAATGGTCTGTACCACAGCATAGTTGCTGCCATATTAGCCCAGGAGGCGGGGATTGCCGCGCGAAGCGGATTGTTTTGCGCTCATCCTTATGTGGAAAAATTGCTGAAAATGACGGATAAGGAGTTAGCTTATTACCATCAAAATGTAGATGTGCTTGTCCCCGGACTGGTACGAATTAGTTTTGGTTTGTATAATACGTACGATGAAATTAACGTGTTGCTGGAATTGCTGACCAGAGTAGTGAAGAATAAAAATTATTATAATAATAAGTACAAAAATGAAGCGCGCAATGTAGGAGAAGAAAAAACGCACTTTTTGTGGTATTGTTAGTACTCCGGCTTGACGGCCAACCTTTTTTATGATTAAATAAATAACACATACCTGTGCTGATTGGAAATCCAAAGGCCAAAGTGTTTAGACACTTTGGCCTTTATTATTTTTTAGGAGGTAAGCAAATTGAAATGGTCTCAAGATAAAAGCAAATTAAATAGTGTTGAAATAATTAAATTAGAGAAAGATGGACTGGCTGTAATCCACGATATTGGTAAATATGCCGAACAAGGCTTTGCAGCAATTGAACCTGGTGATTTTGACCGGCTAAAGTGGTATGGCTTATATGTGCAGAAGCCTAAAACCGACGGGCTGTTTATGCTCAGGGTAAAGTTGCCCGGCGGCGGGTTGACATCCGCTCAGGCCCGGGCGGTAGCAGCAATAGGCAAAGAGTATTCCCATGACCGGATTGCCATTACCACAAGGCAGTCTGTACAATTTCACGGCCTGAAAGTAGAGTATCTGCCCGATGTATTCAGCCGTTTAGGGCTGGTTGGCCTCAGTGTAGTGGAAGCGGCCGGTGATTGTCCCCGCAATATTGTCGGCAGTCCCTTAGCTGGAATTGATAAATCTGAATTATTGGATACTCGCCCGTTAATAGCAGAGCTTAACAATTTTTTTGAAGGAAATCAGGATTTTTCCAATTTGCCCCGCAAATTTAAGATTGCCATTACAGGCAGTGCCGATAACTCTATACATGCACAGATTAATGATTTGGCTTTCATTCCTGCTGTTAAAGAAATAGACGGCCAATCGGTTCAAGGTTTTAACGTCCTGGTGGGTGGCGGTTTATCTGCTAAGCCAGCATTGGCCATTAAACTGAATATTTTTGTTAAGCCCGAGCAAGTGTTGTCAGTCGCTGTTGGTGTAGCAACGCTCTTCCGGGATTATGGTTACCGGGAGAGCAGGCACCATGCCCGTCTGAAGTATCTTGTTCAGGATTGGGGAGAAGTGAAATTTACGGCAGAATTACTGGCTATTACCGGACCGCTGCTTAGCAGTGGAGTAGAACCAGCCTCCACAGCCGCTGAAGGTCTCTTTTACGGGGCCCATCAACAAAAGCAGGCAGGCTTACATTATGTCGGTCTTGCTATTCCCGGTGGACAGCTAACGGCTGAAGAATTGGCAGGCTTGGCTAAACTTGCTGAAGACTATGGTAATGGAGCACTGCGAACGGTTAATTCACAGAATATCATCATAACCAACGTTCCCGGTGAAAAACTGGAAAAGTTGCTAGCTGAAGAACTGGTCGGACGCTTTGCAGCACCTGGGCAATCGCTCTTTCATTCTGTAATTTCTTGTACGGGAACTGATTTCTGCCCGCTTGGCTTAGTGCATACCAAACATTTGGTGGCCCCTATCGAGACCTGTATAAAGAACAACTTGGTCACTGACGTACCGGTGAAAATTCACATCAGCGGTTGTATTAATTCGTGCGGACAACATCAGATTGCTGATATTGGTCTGCAAGGGACGATTATCAAGCAAGACGGTAAACTGCTCGAAGCTTTTGAATTGTGGATTGGCGGTTCCTTAGAAGGCGAAGGCGTATTAGGCACCAAGCTAAAGGGGACCATTTCTACGGAGCGTGTAACACAAGTTCTTGAACTGGTTTTAGCGCACTATCAGGCTGTTAAGAAGCCGGCCGAACCTTTCCGGCAGTTCGTGCAAAGGGTGGGAGTTCCTCATTTGCAGCAAGTCTTAGATGAGATCGTGCAGCAGGAAGCACTAGCTGATTAGAGAGACTAAAGGCCGGAAAACAAGTGCCGAATATGCCAAACAGATTGCAGGCGCAAATAAAGAGTAGTTTACAAAGTTACACAAGCAATCGGTGGTTGCCCTTGACGTTGAGTCAATCTTATGTTTTAATAGTTATTATTAAAACAAGCAGCGCCGATTGGAAAACCAAAGGCCAAAGTGTTAGTTAACACTTTGGCCTTTTTTATTTTAGCAAAAAGTCTGACAATGTTATATTGCAGGCTACTTACCAAATAGGTTTTCAAAACTAAATATATTTGGAGGGCTATTAAAAGGAAAGGAGTATTTACGGATTCTATAGGAGTGCATTAGAAAAAAAGGAGAGATAAATAATGGTTAAACATCGATTAATTACAGCTGCAGTTGCAATGATTGTGCTATTTGCCTTGATACTGGCAGGCTGCGGCCAGCAGCCTGCTAAGCCTGCGGCCCAATCAGCGCAGGCACCTGCAGCGGCAAAAACGGATTTTAAAATTGGCTATTTACCTGCTGTCGGTCATGTGTTATTTTTTGTTGCCAAAGAAAAAGGCTTTTATGACCAGGAAGGACTAAATGTGGAACTTTTCCAGTTTACCAACTCTGGCGAAGGTTTGAATGCGATTAAAGCAGGCAAATTGGATACCGGTTCTTTCGGTACCTCAGCACCGCAGGCTTTCATCGCCAAGGGTGCGCCCTTTGTCGATATCGGGGGTATGCAGAGTGAAGGTCATGCAGTAGTTGCTAAACCGGAAAACGCTCAGCAATTTGCTACAATTCAAGGCTTTGTAGGGAAAAAAGTGGCTACCGTCCGCCTGGCGACAGGTGATGCGGTATGGCGTTCCGCTCTCACTGATGCCGGTATTGACTGGAAAACACAAGTAACCATTCAGGAATTGGATTCTCCTGCGGCCGTACTTGAGGCAGTGAAAAAAGGCTCTGCTGATGCCGGACTGGTATGGGTGCCTTTTTCCGAGATGGCAGAAAAGCAAGGTCTGCAGATTGTAACCTGGTCGTCCGAATATATGGCAAATCATGTCTGCTGCCGAGTCGTAGCTCTGGAAGACAACCTGAAAAGCAATAAGGATGCCTATGTTCGCTTTAGCCGTGCCAATATCCGGGCTTATGATTTTTATCTGAACCACCAGGAAGAAACACTGGATATTCTCAGCAAGTATGTAAAACTGGACAGGGAACTGCTTAGAAAAGCGACTTACAGTGGACACATACATAGCATCCCTGACCCGGATAAAAAACATTTCATTGCCTTTTGGGACGCGATGAAAAAAGCCGGTTATATTGACAGCGATATTGACATTTCCAAACATGTTAATGCCGATATTTACAAAACAGCTTTGGATGAGTTAAAACAGCGGGAGCCGCAAAATGCGACTTATCAGAAGCTGGCTCAGGATTTTACAGCTAATAATCTGTAGTATCGATAATTGATAAAACCGTGACCCCCTGAAAGGAGGAGCGACCATGCCTATCCTGACACTTGACTCCGTATCACTTACTTACCCCGGCGACGAACAGCCGTCGATCAGTAATTTATCTTTAACAATTAACGAAGGCGAATTCATTGCGGTAATTGGTCCCAGCGGCTGCGGCAAAAGCTCGACAATCGGCCTGTTGGCGGGCTTAACTGTGCCTACCTCCGGTAAACTTGAGCTTAACGGACTTCCCATCCAGGGACCAGGGCCGGACCGGGCTATTGTTTTTCAAGATTATTCTCTTTTCCCCTGGATGACGGCTCTTGACAATATTGTCTTTGCGCTCCAGGAAGCGGGGCGCGCCAAGGGAGAAAAGGCTGTACAACAAGCAATTGAACTGCTGGACATGGTTGGTTTGCGTAATATCCACAGGAAATATCCGAGTGAACTGTCAGGCGGCATGAGGCAGCGGGTGGCGATCGCCCGCGCCTTTGCGCTGGATGCGCCTGTTTATCTGATGGATGAACCTTTTGGTGCCGTTGATGCCAGAAACCGCGTCAGCTTACAAGAGCTATTGCTGCGGTTGTGGGCAGGAGGCAGTAAAAAGAAGACTATTTTCCTGGTAACTCATGATATTGACGAGGCCCTCTACCTTGCTGACCGGGTGGTTGTCTTTACTCCCGGACCGGGCAGGATCAGAAAAATCGTTGAAGTTCCTTTCCCGCGGGCAAGAAATCGCTACCTGTTAATTCAGGATGCACGCTATATTGATTTGCGCAATGAAATCTTATCCTTGATTCAGCATGATATTCTGGAAGAGTTGCAGGCTGTGGAAGGAGGCGCAGGTATATGAGTCAGACTACTCGCGACCGTTTGCTGCTTCTAGTCTTTTCCTTGTTGGTATGGCAGTTGGCAACAGGGTGGCTGGTGCTGCTCGATGCTAACCTTTTTCCGCCGCCGCTTAAAGTTTTGTCGTTACTTATGGAAGACCGGGCCGTGTTTGTCAAAAGCCTGTTCAGTTCCTTAAATCTCTTGTTTTTTGGCTATAGTCTGGCTGTTATTACCGCTATTCCGCTGGGACTGGTCATTGGTGCCAATCGCCGCATCCGTTTGGCTATCGAGCCGGCTACCAATATTCTGGGGCCAATTCCGCCAATTGTCTACATTCCCTATGCCATAGCGCTGCTGCCTACCTTTACGATGTCTTCCATTTTCGTTATTTTTATTGGCGCTTTCTGGCCGCTGCTGATTAACACCATATCAGGAGTAGAATCATTGGAAAAGGGATTAATTGATTCAGCAAAAAGCCTGGGCGTAAGTCGGAAATCCATGCTTATCCGCATTTTGCTGCCGGGGGCTATGCCGCATATCATCAGCGGCGGTGCAATTAGTCTGGTATTAGCCTTTATTCTCTTAACGGCTGCCGAGATGATCGGTGCTACCAGCGGCCTTGGGTGGTATGTGAAATATTTTTCTGATTTTGCCGATTATCCCCGGGTGGTTGCCGGTATTATTGTTATCGGCGCAGTAGTGTTAGTGCTGATGACCTGCTATCGGCGGCTGTCTGCTTATCTCTTACGTTGGAAAAAAACATAACTACGATATAAGTTTTAATCACCAGGAAAGGGAGGAATGAAAATGTTTAGTAAGTTGACTTCGCTGACTGACGCAGCACAATTGATTCAAGACAATCAAATCATTTCATTGAGCGGCAATGCGCTGCATCGTAATCCGGCAGCCTTTGCCCGTGAACTGGCTGGACTGAAGCGGAAAAACCTGAAGATCCTGGGGGCTGCTCATGGGTATGCCGCCGATATTTTATGTGCAGTTGGTTCGGTAGCGGAAATATATTTTGGCTTTTGCGGCTTTGAGAATGAATACGGTTTAGCACCGGGCATTCGTAAATCCATCCAGGAAGGTACCACTAAAGCTGTTGAAGGTTCTTGTACCGCCATGATTGCATCACTCAGGGGAGCAAGCTATGGATTGCCTTTCATGGGAGTAGGCGGTTTATGGGGAAGCGATCTTGTTAAGACTTTGCCTGATTTTTATCGCGTAATGAAAAGCCCCTTTGATGAAACCGAAGTTGTTTGCGTCAAAGCCATTCAGCCTGACTGGGCAATCATTCATGTCCAGGAGGCGGATGAGTATGGCAATGCCCGGATTTTGGCTTCCGAATATCAGGATATTTTGTATACCAGAGCGGCAAAAAAGACTATTATTACAACTGAAAAAATAGTGAGTACCGCAGAATTACAAAAAGAACCTAAGCTTACTTCTATTCCTCACTTTTTAGTGGAAGCGGTTGTTTTGGTACCGGAGGGTGCCAAACCGGGTATCTGCTATCCTGATTATGAGACAGTAGATGATCGTACTATGAAAAGCTACATTAATGCTGTTAAAAATAATACGGTAGATGAATATTTGCAAAAGCAAACACAAGGAGGAGTCTGATCATGACCTACGGACCTGCGGAGATGATGTGTGTTGCCTTGGCCAGAGAGATTCAGGACCGGCAGGTAGTTTTTCACGGTTTGGCTTCTCCCGTACCAATGACTGCCATGAAATTAGCAAAAGCCCTGGGAAAAAACTTCACTTATGTAAATATTACAGGTGGAGTCGATCCGGACTGGACAAAACCTGCTGTTATCGGTTCCACCCTTTCCACCAATCTCTATGAAGGTGCGGTAGCTAATTACGGACTGGATGAAATTTTTGATTTGGCTTGCACCGGCAGGGTGGACATTTCTTTTCTCAGTTTGGTGCAAATCAGTCAGGCCGGAGAAATCAACATGACCCACATTGGCGGTGATTACCATCACCCCAAGGTGCGGCTGCCTGGTGGCGCGGGAAGTGCGACATTAACTCCTGTTACCAAGCAAACTACTATTTGGAAAACAAAGCATGATAAGAATTCCTTTGTTCCCGAGGTGCAGTTTTGCACGGCTAAGGCTGATAGTGCTAAAGGCTTTAAGGTTATCACCAATTTGTGTGTATTCGTCATGAAAAATGGTTTATTAGAAGTGGAAAGTGTTTTTCCTACATCCAGTCTCGAAGAGGTAAAAAACAATACAGGCTGGGAAATAACACAAGAAACAGTGCCGGTAGCTTCAGCACCAACCGCTGAAGAGCTGGCAGCTCTGGACAAAGTTGATCCTAACCGCATTCGTTATGTCGAGTTCTAAATTTGAGTGTCTCAGAGGTATTGACTGGAAATTTCTTATATGCTAGGATAACAGAAATTGGATATGTTGCATAGCTGATCAGCGACAACTGAAGGCAAAGGTATTCCACCGGAACCTTTGTCTTTTTGTATAGTTTTCAAATAAAGGAGATATGGTTCATGTTAACTCGTCATAGGGGAAACTTTCAGTGGGACGATGTTGCTGTTCTTGCTTATAAAGAAGAGGGCACTCATTTTAAGAATATTACCCGTCAGGTATTATTTGACGGATTAGCTGATGTGCCTTGTCAATTGCGGTATTTTGAAATTGAGCCTGCGGGGTACTCCACTTTAGAGCAGCATCAGCATGTTCATCTGGTGATTATTTTACGGGGACAGGGCGATGTATTGCTAGGGCAGCATATTCACCATGTAGCGCAAAACGATGTTATTGCCATTCCTCCCCATACGTGGCACCAGTTTCAGGCAACAGGAGAGGATTCCCTGGGTTTTCTTTGCCTGGTCAACCAAGAAAGAGACAAAGCCTTGCGGCCGACAGAGGATGAATTACACTTACTATGTGAAATTCCTAAAATAGCTGCATTTATAAGGAGCTGAAAAAATGAAGTCAGACCGCAGTTTCGGATTTGAAACGCGCATGCTCCATGCGGGACATATACCGGATTCGCAAAATGGAGCACGGGCAGTACCTATTTATCAAACTTCATCCTTTGTATTTTATGATACCGACCATGCGGCAGAATTATTTGATCTCAAACAGTATGGTCATATATACTCGCGAATTAGCAACCCTACCGTTGCCGTATTTGAGGAGCGAATGGCTTCATTGGAGGGGGCAACCGGTGCAGTTGCAACGTCCAGCGGTATGGCTGCTCAGCTTGCGGCATTTATGACCTTGCTGGAACCGGGCGATGAAGTGGTATCGTCATCACATCTGTATGGCGGTACTTTTACCCAGCTTGCTCATACGCTTAAAAAAATGGGCAATCCCGTAACCTTTGTTGATCCTACCGATATCCGCAACTGGGAAGAAGCCATTACCCCGCGTACCAAAGCGCTGTACGGTGAACTAATCGGCAATCCCAAAGGCAGCATCTTGGATATTCAGCAAGTGGCGGCTCTTGCCGACAGCCATGGTATACCGCTGATTATTGACAATACCATGGCTACGCCTTATCTATGCCGTCCTATGGAGTTTGGTGCAACCATTACCGTCTATTCAGCCACTAAATTTATTGGCGGTCATGGTAATTCACTGGGCGGCGTTGTATTGGATTCAGGCCGCTTTGACTACTCCGGTTTTCCGGCTATCGCTGAACCGTCGCCGAAATATCATAACTTACGCTTTTTTGATACCTTTGGCCACTATGCATTTTTGATGAAAACCAGAGTGGAAACAGTACGGGACACGGGGTGCTGTTTATCCCCCATGAATGCCTTCCTGCTTATCCAGGGAATTGAAACGCTGTCTGTCCGTATGGAGCGCCATGTGAACAATGCCCAGGCAATTTCCCGTTTCTTGGCAGACCATCCTAAAGTTGCCTGGGTATCGTATGCCGGCTTGCCAAGTCATCCTCAATATGAACTGGCAAAGAAATACTTGCCTAAAGGACCGGGAGCCGTTCTTTCCTTTGGTTTGAAAAGCAAAGCCGGTGAAGATATCCGGCTGACAGGCAAGCGGTTTATTGAAAAGTTAAGTCTTTTTAGTCATTTAGCCAATATTGGCGATGTGCGCAGTTTGGTTATTCATCCGGCCTCTACTACCCATCAGCAGTTGAGTGATGAAGAATTGCGGGCTAGCGGCGTAGAGCCGGAGCTTATTCGTTTATCAATTGGAATTGAAACATTGGAGGATTTGTTATGGGATTTGGAACAAGCACTTCAGGCCCTGTAACGCTTAATTCATCGCTTACCCTTGAGCAGCAGGCGCTCTATCAGAATCCGGATACTATCCGGAAAATCCTGAATAATTGCCGGACGATTGCTATGGTAGGACTGTCCACCGAACGCCAGAAAGCCAGTTATTTTGTTGCCACCTATCTCAGATCTGCCGGCTACCGGATTATTCCGGTAAATCCGCGGGCCGATACTATTCTGGGCGAACGCTGTTATCCTGACTTGGCAAGTATCCCGGAGCAAGTCGATCTTGTTGACATTTTCCGGCCGGCCAAAGACTGCCTGCCCATTGTGCAGGAAGCGATAGCCTGTAAAATTCCTGCTGTCTGGCTGCAGCTTAAAATTGTCAATCTGGAAGCTGCCGAACAAGCACATAATGCCGGTCTGCTTACTGTTATGGATCTTTGCGTCAAGATGGAGCATGGCCGCTATAATGGCGGGCTGAATGCGGCAGGCATGAATACCGGGCTTATTTCTGCCAAAAGGGTGCACCGTTTTATTTAAGTACGAAACCGGCTTTACGCTAATACCTACAGAGAGAAGAGATACTATGAAACAACATGCCTGGGTTGCCAGCCAAAATCGCAATTTATCCGTAATGTTTCATGTGGATGAGGAGAAGGCGCAGCAGACAGCAGTCGTTATTTGCTGCCATGGCTTTACCAGTGATAAAATCGGTACAAATCAGCTGATGCTCAATATAGCAAAATCTATTGCTGCGGCAGGTATAATCGCCGTTCGTTTCGATTTCTCCGGTTCCGGTGAAAGTGACGGTGAGTTTGCCGATGATACCATTGTCAGTGGCTGGCTGGAGGATATCAGCAGCGTTGTAGAATGGGTGAAAAAACAGCCTCAATTCGCCGGTTTACCGGTTTATCTGCTGGGCCATAGCCTGGGCGGACTGATTGTGCTTAGCTATGACGATAGCTCGATTGCCGGCAGAGTGGCATTGGCACCGGTTGTACAGCCGATCGAAAATTTCCGTGATATTATCCTTGGACAAGAGCTTTGGCAACAGTCATTACAGGGCAAGGAT
>Ga0366788_1050_pt1 | contig 15494 bp, 16 predicted proteins | sample TotcelN113001M11_FD_207041 | JGI IMG/M metagenome (GOLD analysis project Ga0366788, IMG submission 207041) | Enriched cells from coal bed in the Powder River Basin, Montana, United States - Total cells N11 rep2 HSBNCT.N11.300.1.M11 ...
TAGCTACCAACCTCAGAGAGGCGCAGAATGCGTAGCGGCAGAGGTTTGGTAACGGCTGCGGCATAGAGTAATCGCGGCAGCATTGAAGCCAAATCGAAACGACGGTTGAAGCGATATTGAAATTCAGCCAGATACCGGGTTGCGTATTTGGAAAAATCAAAGGCATGGTAAGTGCCTGCCAACGAGGTCTTTAAATTACGGGTATCCGTAATGCACGGTTGATTCTCTGCTTTTTCATCTTTTTGTATATTTGTTTAAATCCGTAATATATGGTTGACAATGGCATTCATGCGCCTATAATCAATGCATAGACAAACCGTATTGTGCGGTTGACGGAAGAGGAGCGATAATCATGGCAAAGCAACTTTTTACGAGTGTTCAACAAGAAGCCTACGAACGCGGTACCGCTGATTTCTTTAGCAAAACAATCAACCAACCATACTTCGCAGGAAGCGAGCTGGCAACCGAATGGAAGTCTGGTTATGACAGTGCAGAGCGCAGCAATGCACGCGCTTGTGCAGAACTCAATTAATCACCAGCGCCCTTCGGGGCGCAATGAAACCACGACCATGAAGACGGTTGATAAACGAAGAGGCGGCGATCATGGCTAGAGAAGATACTTTGGCAGCGCTGACTCATATTTCGAGGGTGGAGCGAGTTTCCAATGCATTGGATGCTTTAGGTTTAGAGGAAATTCCAAGTGAGCAGAACACCGCCAAATCGGCAGTTCTTGCAGCATTAATAAACTTTGGAGAGGCTGTTTCTGACCGTGTTCTGGTGGAACTTTCTAAAGCAAGAATGCCACCCAGACCGAAGCTTCGTATACCTCGTTAGTGAAAATTACGATCAACCGATCATTGCGCTTTTTGAGTACTTGTCAGATCATTCAGTTTCCGCTCAACAATACTACTCACGCGATGCCAGCAAACATTCTGAATCTGCCGAAATTTCTTGTAATCTCAGTGGAAAATACCGATCACGATTACCACATCTACGCGGAAACAAAGCAGGCGCCTGCAAAGTGCCCGCACTGCGAATCTACCGAGCTGGTCGGCTTCGGTCGGCGCGAGCAGATGGTCAGGGACCTGCCTATGCACGGTAAGCGAGTCGGTATCTATGTCAGCACCAGGCGCATGCAGTGCCGTGGCTGTAGCAAGACATTCTCCGAAGTTCTGCCGGAAGTTGATGAGCGCCGATCCATGACATCAAGACTACTCGCTTGGATAGGGAGGCAATCCATTAAGCGGACCTTCGCCAGCATCGCTGAGGAGGTCGGAGTGGTCGAGGGTACGGTCCGGATGATATTCAAGGATCACATCTCTGAACTGGAGAAAGATGTTCGCTTTGAAACGCCTACATGGATGGGGATGGATGAAATTCATCTGATCAAGTACCGTGGCGTCATCACCAACATCCAGAACAATACGGTCGTCGAATTGCTGCCGAACCGGAATAAAGAAACGATTATCAACTACTTTGCCGGGCTGGAAGGCCGTGAGCGCATCCAGTACGTGGCAATGGATATGTGGGCACCTTATCGTGATGCGGTTGCACTGATGCTTCCTCAAGCGACTATCGTTATTGATAAGTTCCATGTCGTCAAAATGGCAAACGAAGCGATGGAGAAAGTGCGCAAGAGCTTTCGTGAATCCCTGACACCGAAACAACGGCGTGGATTAATGCACGATCGTTTCGTGCTGCTGAAGCGGGAGCATGACCTGAATGACAAGGAAGTGTTGCTTTTGTCCGGATGGGTCAGGAATTACCCGGAGCTTGGACTTGCGCATAGGCTGAAGGAAGATTTTTTTAAGATTTATGATGCCAAGTCAGCAGAAGAAGCGCTAGATAAGTTTGCGGCCTGGGACATCGCCGTTACCCACGAAGTGCGCGATGCGTTCTCAGATCTGATCCGTGCGTGGCGCAACTGGCAACCGTATATCGTTTCCTATTTCGACCATCCGATTACCAATGCCTATACCGAGAGCTTGAATAGCCTAATACGTGTCATGGACCGGATTGGGAGGGGCTACAGCTTTGAAGCGTTGCGCGCCAAGATATTGTTCACCGAAGGCGCACATGCCCATAAGCAGAAGCGGCCACGGTTCGAGCGCCGGAGCGGGGTTGAGCGGAAAGAGCAGCTTGATGAGATTAAGCTCGATCGCATTCCTCATATGGTTGGGTTCGCGATGGATGAAATGCCGCTCAAGCTGCCTAAGGTCAAATCAACACAACTCCCAGATGCGCCGAAAAATTATGGCGCGGACATATCAACACTGATCCGCATGATCGAAGAGGGTGAACTTTGAATTCATTTCAACCGCGTATTACGGATACCCTAAATTACCCAGCATGGTATTGACCCAGTGAAACTGAGGATGCATCGCCGCCTTCTTTCCATGGCCGGTAACATGGGCTGTATGGGAAACGCCTTCCCGGGCGGTCACGCCCTGGAATCCCCACAGCCCGTCGGATATGACCATGGCCGATGTCGCCAGCGCTGCTTTGGCCCAAGTCTGGATATCTTTCTCCTTAAACGACTTCACCCTGTCAAGCCGGATGCAGATCGGATGTCCTTTTTTATTGGTTTCTACCGCGGCTACGAAGGGCACTTTATTCTCGGAGCCGCGCCCTGGCTTGCCGCCGGTGCGCTCGCCGCCCAAATACGCATCGTCAATCTCCACGCGGCCTTTCAGTGTGCGCAGGGCTTCACGCTGCACCATCACTTCCAGTAATTTGTGCTTGAGCATCCACGCCGTTTTGTACGTCACACCCAATTGCCGTTTGAGCTCCAGCGATGCAATCGCATTTTTGCTTTGGGTCATCAAGTACATCGACAAAAACCATTTCCGTAACGGTAATTTGGTCGCTTCCATGACCGTGCCTGCGATTGCAGAACATTGGTAACCACAACCCAGACATTCCCAAAGCCGTCTGCCATTATGGGTCATCGCCACCCGCTGACATGCGCAGCGAGGGCATTGATATCCGTGAGGCCAACGTGCAGCTACCAGCGCCTCTTCGCATTGCGCCTCACTGCCATATTTCTTGAGAAATCCATCCAGCGATAGCCCTTTTTGAAACTGCACTTTATTCATTGCCATGGTGCGCTCCTTCAAAAAACCTCATCCTGTTAATACTGTATGTAAAACAGTAGTGTTTTCAAGGGGTTCTGAGGTTGGTAGCTAATCAGGTTGTTTTACAATCACTCGCAATTCGTTGTCAGCGCCGTTTTCATGCGCTGTCTGCGCCGAAATTCTCCGGCATCTGGACTGCCACCACTTCACCGCGTGCGGTGGCGACGCCACCGGCCAGCACCGTGGTTTCCACGATCACTTTGCGGCCCTTGATTTCCTTTACGCGGCCGCGGATTTCCAGCGTCCCCGTGATCGGCGTCGGCTTGAGAAAATCTACATGCAGCGACCCGGTGACGAAACGAAAAGGCGGCAGCGTGTCCATGTCCCGGCCTTCAGCACGGTACATTGCGGCGGCGGCAGTGCCGGTGCTGTGGCAGTCGATCAGCGAAGCGATCAGGCCGCCATAGGTGAAGCCCGGCACGGCCGTGTGGTAAGGCTCGGGCGTAAAATGCGTGACGCTTTCCTCGCCATCCCAATGGGTCTTGATCTGGTGTCCGTCGGCATTGAGGCGGCCGCAGCCATAGCAATGCGCGAGATTTTCCGGGTAATAGTCTTGAAAGGCCTTCATCGGTTCTTCTCCTGGGGATAAAACAATACTGCGGGGGATTCGGCATCGATCGCCAGCTCCAGAAATGCAAGAATACAGCGCGTCACGTATTCCAGATCGTCAAAACCTTCATGGGTGCCGTCGCACTCGATCAGCGTGACATCAGCGCCGCGCTGCCGCCACAACGTTCGGGCTTCGTCGATGGGCACCATCGCATCCTGACGGCCATGCAGCAGCAATACCGGGCAATTCACGCGGCGCAGCGTGTTGAGCGGCGCGATGTCGTCGAAGCGCGCGCCAATCACTTTCTCGACGTAACGGTTCACCAGCCAGCCCAACGGCCAATAACGCACATGCCATGCCGCCAGACGGTGCCGCATGACCTGCTCCGGATGGGCGAAAGCCGACACGCTGACCACCGCACGCAAGTCGCGACGGCGCGACGCCGACAGCAGCACGGCTGCGCCGCCGACCGAATGGCCCAGCGCGATCAGGCACCCGGTATCGACATACGGCTGGGCGGACAGCCAATCGAGCGCGCTGTCGAGGTCTTCGGCGAAGCGCGGGAGCGAACTGTGATCGTCCCGGTCACTGCGGCCATGATTGCGCGACTCCGGCAGCAACACTGCATAACCGGCCCGATGCAGCATCTGCGCTGCAGGCAACAGCGTGCTCGCATTGCCGCCCCATCCGTGCAGCAACACGACAGCCGGGCGCGGCCCGCGGCACGGCGCCGGCACAAACCAGGCGAACAGGCTCAAGTCCCGCGCGCCCGGAATGCGTACCGCTTGCGCAGGCAAACCGTGATCGGCTGGATTTTTCCCGGCCAGCGTGGCCTCAGGCGCCAAGCCCCGATGCAGCAGGTAACGCAAGCCGAGCAACACGCCAGCCACACCGAGCGGCGCCCACAGGCTGGCAAAATTCAGCGCCATGAGCGCACTTCGTTTGCGGCCAGCACCGGCGTGCGGCACCCGCTCTGCGTGCGCAACACGCATTGCGTCCTCACCACGCCTCCGGTGCCGGGGAACCGGACGCAGAACCCATTTCGGTATTGATCAGTGTCAGCCATTGACGCCATTACAGCACGTTCCGTGCCATATTTCAGATTGCAAAACATGTTTGAAAACAGGGTATTGCGTGTTTTACGAAACGCCAAAGTGCCAAAATGGCAGAATAACTGACTGTCATTTTGGCAGTCGATGCCATAATGACAGTGCCGTAACACGCCTTTCCGCCCTGCTTCCGGAGAATTCCCGATGTCTGAACTTTTGCCCGAACTGGTGTCTTATCTCGAAGTATTGTCCGCGCCGCACATTCTGTTCGACCGCCAGTACCGCATCGTTGCCGCGAATGCCGCTTACCGGCGCCAATTCAGCCCGCAAGTTTCGGTGATCGGGCGCACTTGCTACGAGGTATCGCATCACTTCGACGTACCGTGCGATGCGGCCGGCGAAAGTTGCCCGCTGGCGCGTGCGCGCGACTCCGGCCAGCGCGAACGCGTGCTGCACTTGCACCATACGCCGCGAGGCGAGGCTTACGTCAACATCGAGCTGGTGCCGCTGCGCAATGCGCAGGGCGAACACGCATACTTTGTCGAAAAAATGGAGCCGTTGCCGATCGCGCAGGTGCAACCGGCGGTGCAAGGCCTGATCGGGCGCGCAGCGGTGTTTCAGCAGATGCTGGAATTGGTGGCGCGGGTCGGTCCATCGCAAGCCAACGTGCTGTTGCTGGGCGAATCGGGCACGGGCAAGGAACTGGCAGCGCGCGCGGTGCATGAAGCGAGCCCGCGCGCCGGTGCGCCGCTGGTGGTGGTGGACTGTGCCAGCCTGACCGAAACGTTGTTCGAAAGCGAGCTTTTCGGCCATGAACGCGGCGCCTTCACCGGCGCCAGTGCGGCCAAATCCGGATTAGTGGAATCCGCCAGCGGCGGCACGATGTTCTTTGACGAAGTCGGCGATATCCCGCTGCCGATGCAAGTCAAGCTGTTGCGGCTGCTGGAGAGCGGCACCTACCGCCGCGTCGGCAGCACCGAACTGCGCCGTACCGACGTGCGCATCGTATCGGCCACGCATCGCGACTTGCAATCGATGGTTGCCGACGGAATTTTCCGCGAAGATCTGTACTACCGGCTCAGCACCTTTCCGATCCGCTTGCCTGCACTGCGCGAGCGTGTGGACGATATCCCTGTGCTGGCCACCGCGCTGCTGGCACGGGTCGCGCCGCAACGGCAGCTCGCGCTATCGCGCCCCGCCTTGCAGCGTTTATGCGAACACGCCTTTCCGGGCAACGTGCGCGAATTGCGCAACGTACTGGAGCGCGCCGCGCTGCTGTGCGACGGCCCGGTGATCGAGTCCGCACATATAGAACGGGCGCTCGGCTCCGCTACCCGCATCGCGCGCCATGCGGCGCTTGCACCCGGCGTGCCCGAGCAGTCCGCAGCACCGGCGCAATCCGATGCCGGCAGCTGTTCGCTGCGCGCGCTTGCGCATGACGCATTGCGCGCGCAATTGCAAACCCACCGCGGCAGCCGCGCCGCACTGGCAGCGAAACTCGGCATCAGCGAGCGCTCGCTGTATCGCAAACTGCGCACGCTCGAGGAACGGCAATAAGCGTGCTTCGGATACGCCGCAGAGATACAACTTCTCCCCTTGCAAAGACGGACGCAGCGGGGGGCAGCACCGACTTTCGACTTGATCGCATTTGCACCGGGGTATTTTTAATACCCGCTAAAAAATATGCGCATACAGCATGGTTTTTTGCCATACCCTGCGCAGTAATAGTATGGCGGCGGACTGTACGCAGTTCCGTTCAGCGCAAACCCATCCACAACCCGAGCGGCACGAACGCCAGCGCCGCCAGATTGCCCAGTAACACGATCGACGCCACCTTGTCCGGCTCCTGCTGGTATTTTTCGGCCATCATGAAACAAAACACTGCCGGCGGCAGCGCGGCGAACAAGTACATCTGGCCGCGCTGCGCCGGGTCCATGGTCAGGATCTGATCCAGTCCGAGGGCGATGATCAAGCCCGCCAGCGGGCAAACGACGGCGCCGACCAGGCCGATATGCCAGCTCTTGAACGTGATGTCGAGCATGCGCACGCCGAGCGCAAACAGCATGATCGGAATGCAGGCCTCGCCCAGCATCTTCAGGCCCTGGAACAACGGTGCAGGAATCGGGATTTTCACTACCGAAAAAATCACGCCGATAATCATCGACAGCATCATCGGGCCTTTCAGGAAAGCCCAGTGCGATTCACCGCTTTTGGCGCGGCCGGATTCGAGGATTTTGACGCCGACCGTGAAATAAATCAGGTTGCACGCCATGAACAGCGCCACTGCCGCCGACAGGCCGGCCGCGCCGAACGCCAGCACCGCCAGCGGCAGTCCCATGTTGCCGCAATTGTTGTACATCATCGGCGGCACGAAACTGCGCACATCGTAACCGAACAGGCGCGCCACTGGCCACGCCAGCAAGCCGGAACCGAGCGAGATCAGCACCCCTGCCAAAATCAGCATGGCATTTTGCGCCAGATCGAAATCCTTGGCCGCCAGCGCGGTAAACACCAGCAACGGACACAACACGTCCATGCTGACCCGATTTACCGCGACCATATCGGACTTGACCGCCGGGCCGCGAAAACGGCCATACACAAAACCGATACCGATACTGAAAAAAACCGGCAAGATGATGCCAAGGATGCGTTCGAAAATTTCCATCTGGTTTCCTGCCACAGGGTATACGTTCGGAATTTATTTCAACAAGCGCGCTTCTGCCAGCGCCAGCGCCCTGATGGTGCCGCGCAGCACGACAATGTCGCCTATTTCCAGCACCAGGTCTGCCGACAGCGCCAGATTCTGCAGCCCGCGCCGCACCGTCATGATATCGACGCCGATGCCGTCGAGTTCCAGCGCCGCCAGCGATTTGCCGATTGCCCTGGCCTTATCGTTCAACGTCACCGAACGCAAACGTATCTGCAAATTATCCGCATCGCCGATATCGGTTGCCAATCCGTGAAAATAACCGCGAAACGATGCATAGCGCTCGCTGCGGGCGGCCTGGATCCGGTGCACCACGCGGCGCAGCGGCACGCCTAGCAGGATCAGTGCGTGCGAAGCCAGCATCAGGCTGCCTTCGATTGCTTCCGGCACCACTTCGGTGGCGCCGGCAATACGCAATTTATCGAGATCGACATCATCGTAACTGCGCACGATCACCGGCAAATTGGGCGCCATCTCATGCACCAGATGCAACAGGCGCAGCGCCGACGGCGTGTTGGTATAAGTCACCACCAATGCTGCGGCGCGATTGATGCCGGCCGCCACCAGGCTTTCCCGCCGTGCCGCATCGCCATACGACACCCGCGAGCCGGACGCCTGCGCATCGCGCACCAGTTCCGGGTCGAGATCGAGCGCGTGGTAAGCCAAGCCCTCCTCTTCCAGCAACTTGGCCAGACTTTGCCCGCTACGCCCGAAGCCGGCAATCACCACATGCTTTTGATTCGACATCGTGCGCGAAGCGATCTGGGTCAGCGCGAGCGACTGCACCATCCATTCGTTGGCCGACAATTTCAGCACGATCGCATCCGATTTGGCCAAAATCAGCGGCGTTATCAGCATCGACAACACCATTGACGCCAAAATCAGCTGGATCATGAACGGGTCCAGCAGTTGCAATGTACCGGCCTGATTGAGCAAAACGAAGCCGAATTCGCCCGCCTGCGCCAAACCCAATCCTGTACGTATCGCGATGCCGGCGGAAGCGCCGAAGGCTTTGGCCAGCCCGGCAATCAGCACGAACTTGAACAGCACCGGCAACAGCAGCAGCAACAGCACCAGCCACCAGTTCTGCAACACCAACGTTACATTGAGCAGCATGCCGATGGTGATGAAGAACAGGCCGAGCAAGACATCGCGAAACGGCTTGATATCCTCCTCCACCTGATGCTTATATTCCGTTTCGGAAATCAGCATCCCGGCCACGAACGAGCCCAGCGCCAGCGACAAGCCGGCCATTTCGGTAATCCAGGCCGCGCCCAGCACGATTAACAACAAATTGAGCATGAACAGCTCTTGCGAGCGGCGTTTGACCACGACCTGAAACCACCAGCGCATCAGTTTTTGCCCGAGAAACAGCAGCAAAACCAGCACAATGACTGCCTTGAAACCGGCCCACGTAAGAATTTCGAGCAAGTTTCCCTTGCCACTAGCCAATGCCGGCACCAGGATCAGCAACGGCACCAGCGCCAGATCCTGGAACAGCAGAATGGAAATGATGCGCCGCCCGTGTTCGCTTTCCAGTTCCATGCGCTCGGTCAGCATCTTCGACACAATGGCAGTCGATGACATCGCCAGCGCGCCACCCAGCGCAAACGAAGCCTGCCAGCTGATCGACATCAGTTGCGGCAGCAATTCAGCCGCCAGCCAGCCAAAGGCCATGCTCACCACGATCGTCAGAAGTACCTGCGCCATCCCCAGGCCAAACACGGTCTTGCGCATGGCGATCAGTTTTGGCAGCGAGAACTCCAAGCCGATCGAAAACATCAGGAAAACTACGCCAAATTCAGCTAATTGATGCGTATTATTGCTATCTTCCACCAGACCAAGCGCATGCGGCCCAATCAGCATTCCAACCACCAGATAGCCGAGCATCGGGGGCATTTGCAACATGCGGAAAGCGACTACGCCCAGTACCGCGGCGCTTAACAAGACGAGAGTAGTTTCCAGGGCTGAGAACATGAATCCGACTAGGTGATTGCGCCGTAAACAGTTTTGTTTGACTGGCAGGTTTTTTGCTTTGTAAATTGGATTATACTTCCAGTATGAGCAAATCTACCGTAAAGAACCTGTTCGCAGCACTCAATACCGAGCAAGCACAACATGCCCTCTCAATGGCGCGTGAAACGCTGCAAATCGAGGCTGACGCAATATTGGCGCTAAAAGACCGATTGAGCACAGGGGAGAATTATTTTGGCCAAGCGGTCGCCCTGCTGCTTGCCTGTCGCGGCCGTGTAGTCGTGTCGGGGATGGGGAAATCCGGTCACATCGGCCGCAAAATCGCGTCTACCCTGGCCTCCACCGGCACTCCGGCGCTGTTCGTTCATCCGGCTGAAGCGGCGCACGGCGATCTCGGTATGGTGACCGAACACGATGTGCTGATTTCGATTTCCAACTCCGGCGAGGCGGCGGAATTGGTATCTATCGTGCCGATCATCAAGCGCATGGGCGCCAGCCACATTGCGATGACGGGCAACGATGCCTCCAGCTTGGCGCTACTGTCTGATGTACATCTGAACGCACGGGTCGATCGCGAAGCATGCCCGCTGAATCTGGCGCCGACCGCCAGCACCACTGCCGTTCTGGCGCTGGGCGACGCCTTGGCCGTGGCGCTGCTGGATGCGCGAGGCTTTCGGGCTGAAGATTTCGCCCGCTCGCATCCAGGCGGCGCACTCGGCCGGCGCTTGCTGACCCGCGTGCGCGACATCATGCGCAGCGGCGATGCGATTCCGGCAGTAACCGTCGATGCGTCGCTGACCGCCGCGCTGCTGGAAGTATCGCGCAAAGGACTCGCAATGACTGCGGTGGTGGACGACCAGTTTCATGCGATCGGCGTATTTACCGACGGTGATTTGCGACGCCTGATCGAACATGTTCAGGATTTCAGCAAAGTGATGATCGTCGACGTGATGCATGCCGACCCACGCACCATCGGCCCCGACCAACTGGCGGTGGAAGCGGTTGAAATCATGGAGCAATTCCGCATCAACCAGCTCTTGGTTGCCGACGACGACGGCGTGTTGATCGGCGCGTTGCACATCCACGACCTGACCCGCGCCAAGGTGATCTGATGCAGGATACGGAGAAAGAAAACGACCGCTCCCGCCTCGCCCGGCAACGGGCAGCGCAGGTCAGAATGATGATTTTCGATGTGGATGGCATTCTGACCGATGGCAGCCTGTATTTCGGACCTGAAGGCGAAGTCATCAAAAGTTTCAACGTCCTTGACGGCCATGGCATCAAACTGTTGCAGCAGTCAGGCGTGGTTACTGCGATCATCAGTGCGCGCCAGTCCGCTATCGTCACACGGCGCGCAACCGATCTGGGGATTGTGCATGTACAGCAAGGCATCCACGACAAGCGGCGTGCTTTTGAGCAATTACTGGAACAAACTGCGATACCGATGGATGCGTGCGGCTTCGTCGGCGACGACGTGATCGATCTGCCGATCCTGACGCGAGTAGGTTTTGCCGCGAGCGTACCGAACGGCCATCCTGAAGTGCGGCAGCGGGTCGATTATGTGACGCAAGCGGGCGGCGGGCGCGGTGCGGTGCGTGAAATTTGCGATTTCATTTTGCGCGCGCAAGGCAATTACGAGGCGGCACTGGCACCGTACCTGGCATGAAAACCGCCGGATCGACCTATCGTTTGCGCATGATCATGATCATTGTATTGGCCGCAGCCATGACGCTAGGCAGCTTTTGGGTATTGGAAGTAATGCGCAAAAGCAGCACCGATAATGCCCCGGCAATTGTCCGTACCGAACCCGACTTCTATGTCGAAAATTTTAAATTTATCCAGATCGCCAAAAGCGGCAAGATACATTACAAAATGTCCGGCGCCAGGCTCACTCATGAACCACTGCACGATTCTTACCAGATCGCGCAACCCATCATCAACAGCCTGGGCCAAGGGCGCGCACCGATGACGATGCATGCTGAAAGCGCCATCGTCGAAGACAATAACAGCAAGGTGCATTTGCACAAGAACGTGCGCATCGATCGCCCCGCAACTGGTCAAAGCCAGTCTTTGCATCTGGAAACCGAATACTTGCTGCTGCTGCCCGATGACGACGTGATGCAGTCGGACCAGCCGGTGAAACTGATGCTGGGCCAGTCCACGCTATCGGGCAATAGCATGTTTGCCAACAATGCGACCCGGGAACTGCGGGTAGCAGGCAAGGTACACGGAAACTTTGTCGCTGCGCCCGCCCATTGAGGCACGCAACTCAGTCTGCAGCACCCTTCTTCTTGATAGGAATAGCGTTATGAAACGGTTTTTACGGATATCCCTGGCGTTGGCCGGGATACTTTTTTCAGCCGGCGCGCTGGCCGAAAAAGCCGACGCCGACAAGCCGACCAACATCGAAGCCAACCAGATGTCCTATGATGATCTCAAGCAGATCAATACCTTCATCGGCAACGTGGTCTTAACGCGCGGCACGCTGCTGATGAAAGCCGATAAGGTCATCGTCACGACCAGCCCTGCCGGTTATCAGTTCGCCACCTTGTACGGCACATCGGGCGCGGTGGCGACCTTCCGCCAGAAGCGCGATGGCGGGCCCAATCTGTGGATCGAAGGGCAAGCAGAGCGCATCGAATACGACGCCAAAACCGAAATTGCCAAACTGTTTTCGCACGCGAAGCTAAAGCGTCTCGATGGCGACAAGCCTATCGACGAAGTGGAAGGCGAATTCATTTCTTACGATGGCCGCAGCGAATTCTTCAACGTCGCCAATAGCCCGAGCGGCGCCAGCACGCCGAGCAGCGGGCGCATCAAGGTGATTATTCAGCCGCGCACGGCCAAGGGACAATAAGATGACCCAATCCAGTACTCTGATCGTGCGCGGCCTGCAAAAAAGTTACAGCAAGCGACTGGTCGTGCGCGACATTTCGCTTGAAGTGAAAAGCGGCGAAGTGGTTGGCCTGCTGGGCCCCAACGGGGCTGGCAAGACGACCTCGTTCTACATGATCGTTGGCCTGGTGCCATCGGACGCCGGCACCATCGATCTCGACGGCGTCGACATTTCCCGTCTGCCGATTCATCGCCGCGCAGTCCTCGGCTTGTCTTACCTGCCGCAGGAAGCTTCGGTTTTTCGCAAGCTGACGGTCGAGGAAAATATCCGTGCAGTGCTGGAGTTGCAGCAGGAAAACGGAAAAGCCCTGTCGAAAACCGCCATCGAGGAGCGGCTGAACAACCTGCTGGCCGACCTGCAGATTGAAAAACTGCGCGAAAACCAGGCGCTGTCGCTGTCCGGCGGTGAGCGCCGGCGCGTCGAAATCGCACGTGCGCTGGGCACCAATCCGCGCTTCATCTTGCTTGATGAACCGTTTGCCGGCGTCGATCCGATTGCAGTCATTGAAATTCAACGCATCGTGCGCTTCCTGAAGGAGCGCGGCATCGGCGTGCTCATTACCGATCACAATGTGCGCGAAACGCTCGGTATCTGCGACCGGGCCTACATCATCAACCAGGGTGCCGTGCTAGCCAGCGGCCTGCCCGACGACATCATTGAAGATCCCTCGGTACGACGCGTGTACCTGGGCGAACATTTCCGCATGTAAAAAATATAGGCTATCCAATGCGACAAATCTTTTCGATATGAAGCAATCTCTCCAGCTACGCACTTCGCAACATCTTGCGTTGACGCCGCAATTGCAGCAATCGATCCGCCTGCTTCAGCTATCGACGCTGGAGCTGCATCAGGAACTGGAACAGATTCTGTCCGACAATCCGTTGCTGGAACGGCTGGACGACCCGCTTGATCATTCGGTACGTCTGCTCGCCGATGGCGCAATCAGCGCCAGCCACAGCGCCGCTGAAACCGGGCCGGCCAATACGTCAGACAGCAGCGCGGCCGAAACGGAGGCCGGATTTGACGCGCCCGACATGTCCAACACTCCTGACGCACCTTCGGCCGCAGAATCCGACTGGAGTTTTGACGACGTGGCGCGCACCAACAAGGCGCCGGAAGACGATGACGGCCGCGCCCAGCTTGGCGCGCATGAATGCACGCTACGCGAACACCTGCTGGAACAGGCCCATGTCAGCTTGCGCGAACAGCGCGACTGCGCGCTGCTGGAATTGCTGATCGATGCGCTCGATGACAATGGTTATCTGGAAGAATCTCTGGAAGCGATCCACGCCCGCCTGCCGCCCGAACTCGATATCACAGCGGAAGATCTGACATTCGCACTGGCCCTGTTGCAAAGTTTCGATCCCGCCGGCGTTGGGGCGCGCACGCCATCGGAATGCCTGGCGCTGCAAATCCGCCGTCTGCCCAAAGCGCCGCTTGTAACGCGCCGTCTGGCATTGGCCATCGTCGAACGACACCTGCCCTTGTTTGCACAACGCGATTTCAGCAAACTTCGGAAACTGCTCGATTGCGACGATGAAGATTTGCGTGAAGCCCAGGTGCTGATCAGGCAATGCAATCCGCACCCGGGTGCACGCTTCGCTGGCGACAGTTCCGACTACGTGGTGCCCGACGTCATAGTCAAACCCTGGAAGGGCGACTGGCAAGTCAGCCTGAATCACGATGTCATGCCCCGCCTGCGGGTCAATGCGATGTATGCGGGCATTCTGAAGCAGGACAAGGGCGGCGGCGCGATGACCTCACAATTGCAGGAAGCGAAGTGGCTGATCAAAAACATGCGTCAGCGCTTCGATACGATTTTGCGTGTTGCACAGGCAATAGTGGAACGGCAACGGAGCTTTTTCACCCACGGCGCAGTCGCCATGCGGCCGCTTGTTTTGCGCGAAATTGCTGATACACTAGATCTGCACGAGAGCACAATCTCCCGCGTCACTACGCAGAAATACATGCTTACACCGCATGGCATGTTTGAGTTGAAATATTTCTTCGGCAGTCATGTCGCCACAGAAACCGGAGGAGAAGCTTCCTCTACAGCAATTCGTGCACTGATCAAACAACTGATAGGAGCTGAAAACCAGAAAACCCCTCTTTCCGATAGCAAAATCGCCGACATGCTGGGCGAACAAGGTATGGTCATCGCACGTCGTACCGTCGCAAAATACCGCGAAGCGCTCAAGATTCCGCCTGTCAATTTGCGAAAGTCTCTGTAGTTTGTAGTCTTTGCAATGCAGTTCCCGTTGTTGTGTTTTGACTCTGACCGATATACCAGGCCCGAGATACGCAGCGACAACTTCCATAGGAGTGCTTTATGAATCTCACCATCAGTGGACATCATCTCGAAGTAACCCCTGCAATCCGTGAGTACGTAGAATCCAAAATCGAGCGCATCACGCGCCACTTCGATCATGTCATTGATATCGCAGTTATCCTTACCGTTGACAAACTCCCGGAAAAAGAAAAGCGGCAACGCGCTGAAATCACGCTGAATCTGAGCGGGAAAGCCCTGCATGCAGAATGTGCAGACCAAAACCTGTACGCAGCCATCGATATGGTGATCGACAAGCTCGACCGTCAAGTCATCAAGCACAAAGGCAAGGTACAAGGCCATCAACACGATGCCATCAAGCACTTGGGTGAAGAACCAGAACCCGAGTTGCCGGAAGCATCCGCGATTTCCTGAGTGGAAATACGCATAGTCGAACAATTCGACTCGTATCGGCATAGGGGCGTCCAGTATAACTGACCGATCCCCTGCCACACCACCCGGCATGCGGGTCCGCACCGGGCGGTTCGAGAAGTTGAGGTCATGAGAGACGCGGTATGCCAAGGCGGTCAAAGTAGGCAATTGTTAGCACACTGTTAAGTGCGTAACGACTATTTCGCCACCAGCGACGGTTATTTGCCGCCACTTTCAAGGCTACCTTGTTCGACGCACCCAACGCCCGCAGTTCGCGATAGATCGTTGTGCCACGTGTCCAATGCTTGAGTTGGATGGCCCGCAGGCGATGTCGCAGCCATTTATCCAGCTCGCGCCAGATTCGCGGTGTTTGCGCCAGAGCATAATAGGCCTTCCATCCCAACATATAGCGACGCAGCGGCTCGACCAGTTCGGCCATACTTCGCCCACAAGATCGACGTGTTAGCTGGCGTATCCGTTGCTTGA